>Ga0097691_1000551_pt1 | contig 32079 bp, 24 predicted proteins | sample NGESurdeep072012_8_FD_72858 | JGI IMG/M metagenome (GOLD analysis project Ga0097691, IMG submission 72858) | Arctic peat soil microbial communities from Barrow, Alaska - NGEE Surface sample 210-1 deep-072012 | ecosystem: Environmental > Terrestrial > Soil > Wetlands > Peat ... | reverse complement strand
GGCGGCCAATGGGTAGACCGTGAAGTGGTCCGAGACCGCAACTGGATCAGCAGTCGGCAGCCTTCTGATCTGCCCGCCTTCAACCGGGAGATGATTGCGCTTTTCAGCGCGAAAAAAGCAAGTGCGCATAACTCCTGAGCCCAGATAGCTCCTGCTTGGGATGCCAAGTTGGGGTTATTTGTATATCGCCCCGGAAAGGTATAGTTGGGCTGTCAGGGTGAGGTATACCCTAACCGGATGTCAGGTACGGCGGCCAGATTGCGTCAGAATAGGGTTACTTTCGGCATTGATTGACACATGCCTTCGTCGGTCACAGAGTTCTTCCTGACAGAATTGTGGTCACGACCCGGAACGGAACAATTCTTGATTCAGGGCCGCAGCAGGACGCGTGAATCAAAGAAATTCAAGCCATTGCAAATCCTTGGCGTGCTTTAAATCCCGTTTCCTTACGTGAGCTATACCTTTCCGGGGCGATATACAAAAACCCCAAAAACGATTCACATGATCAGGAATGTGGAGAAAGAATGCTTTCCGGGGGACGCGGTTTCATTTACATATTGGCGTAGGTGAGGGATCAGTCGTCTGAAGGCACGTAGCCGATTGGATTTTTCTTCGGTGCTGGCAGCGCCAGGAGCTTCTGAACGGCGTCGACAAGAACGGTGATTTTCTGGTCGTGCTCCCGGACCTTGCGGGCCAGCTCCTGGTTGGTGGCCAGCATCTGCCGGAGCTTCACAAAGGTCCGCATGATGGCCACGTTCACCTCGGCGGCACGATCACTGCGGAGCACACTCGAAAGCATGGCAACACCTTGTTCTGTGAAGGCGTAGGGGGGATAACGTCGGCCGCCCCATTGACTTGAGGTGCCAGTTTGGCATCTCAAGTTTTCAAACTCCAGGTCACTGAGCTGGAATGAAAAATCCTCGGGGAAACGGTTGTTGTTGCGCTTTACAGCGCGCACGAGAGCGCCAGTTTCAACGCCGTAAAGTTCGGCCAGGTCGCTGTCGAGCATCACGTTCTCGCCGTGAATGAGATAAATCCTACTGGCGATGCGTTCGACGGGAATGACGGATTGGGCCTGGGCCATTGGCGGATTTTGCATGGCCACAACGGGCTGTCAAGGCTTTGACATTGCAATTTGCAAGATCAAAGGGACCGCAGTGAAAGAAGTTTGTCTGTCGAACGCAATATGAAAACACCCCTGCCCCGGATAGCTTCTCAGTTTCCATAAGTATTATTATCACGTCTTATTTTCCGGAATGTTTATTATCACATCGGATTATGTAATTCGATGACCGCGCTTCTACTGTAATTCACCACACTGACTCGGTAGCTTCTCAGCACTTTATTCCGTCTGCCCGCAGTGTCCGACCTTCGCATTGATTACAAATCGTCGGAATGTCGGCGCATTCGTCAACGAAATATCGTGGTGAGAATCTACTGATTTATCGTGGTAATTAACGCACCATAATAAATTAGTACCTTCTCTGTTCGTGCGCAGTCATTCTGCGAACGCTGAGCTAACGGCAATGGCCGCACTTTGTTGCCAAAGGTGTTGATAAACCCTTTTCGCCGCAATCTGTTTTTCATCCGTCGTGAAAGGCGGAGTGGGCAGTGTTTGGAATACGTGGTCAAGAATGCTAACCTCGACCTCCGCCTGGGTTTGCTCCTTGTCTGTCCAGCGCTCCAAGGGAGCGATGAGCTTGCGTACCGACTCCAGCAGGCTCCGGCTGGCCAGCTTTACCCGTTCCCGGTCGGGCTTGTTGAGGTTGTCTTTCTTCAACAGATCGAATAGCGCCAGTTCGTCCTCGCTCAATCCCTCCTCAGTGGCGCGGCGCTGCTCGGCGTCGAGGCTGTTGGCAAGTTCGACGAGCTTGGCAAACGTGTCCTCGATGGTCACGCGGTCCTTCTCGCGGTTGTAGTCGGCGATGATGTCCGAGTATTTCTTGTAGTAATCCATGCGCTGCGGGTTGCGCTGGAGCATCAGAGCCAGCTTGTCCTCGACGATTTGCCGGATGTCCTGCAAGGTCGTAGCCTTGCGTTTCACCTTCCTGGCGAACTCATCGCGCAGCTTTTCCATGTCTATGGTGCTGAGATCGTATTGAAGCGACTTGGATTCGCCGCCTGCGGGTTGATAAGCGCTGACGGCTTCATTCACGATCCTCTGCAGTTCCTTGAGTAATTCCGTCACGTCCGCGGTGTCCCGGCGTTCTTGGAGCTTCTTGTAGATTGCTTCAATGTTGTCGTGACGCTCGGCATACGTAAAGGCGGCGGGCTCCATGATGAGGGCGTTGAAGCGGATGAAGATTTGCCGGGCCATGATCTCGAAACGGCGGCGGCCGTCGTCTCGTGAGCTGGTCACGGCATCCGCGCCATCGGCGATTGCTTGGATTCGCGTGAAGCCTTTCGCGCCAGTCAGTCTCGCGGGATCGAAGCCGAGGGTGCGCAGATGCTTCTCCGTTTCCTCTATAGCGGCGAGCAACGCAGCGACGCGCTCTTCGATGGGGGCGACAATTTCTTCCTCACCGCCACCTTCGTCACCGAGGGCATACTGAGCGAGGGCCTCGCGCAGACTCCTTAGCATGCCGTTATAGTCCACGATAAGGCCGAAATCCTTGCCGGGGTATACGCGGTTCGCTCGTGCGATTGCCTGCATGAGCGTGTGGGCCTTCATCGGTTTGTCGATGTACAGAGTGGAGAGACACTCCACGTCGAAGCCGGTAAGCCACATGGCGCAGACGATGGCCACACGGAAAGGATGCTGCGGGTTCTTAAAAGCCGTCTCGACATCTACCCGCTTGTCACCGACCTCGAATCCCTGCTTCATCCGCGCGCGGTGTGGAATGATGTCAAAGTCCCACTTCTTGAAATCTGCGACTTCGTTCTGCGCCTCGCTGATGATGATTTCGATAATTGTCTCCTCCAGCCAGCGCTGCTGGGCTTTGAGCCGGTCGCGCACGGCAGTCAATCGTTCGCGTGCGTCGCTGTCAGACGCTGCTGCTAGTTCCCCTTCCTTCGCAGCGGCGGCGGCTCGCACGGATTCCAGCTTCGCCTGCCAGCGTGGGATGATCCGTTGATACATCCGGGCGCAGGTGACCTTGTCGATGCATACGAGCATGGACTTGCCGGATTGCCAGCGTGTGGCGCAGTGCTCGACGAAATCGGCGACGATCTTATCCAGCCGCTCATCGGCCGTGATGACTTCGTAATCCTGGCCGAGCAGCTTCTCCAGCAGCGCTTGTTTGTCCGGGTCTAGGTCGGCCTTGGCGACGGCGTCAGCGATACGGTCATTGAGGTCAAGCCGGGCGATGCCGAGTTTCTCGCCGCGGTTCTCATATACGAGCTTCACCGTCGCACCGTCTTCCTCAGAACGTTTGAAGTCGTAGCGTGACACGTAACCGCCGAAGATGCGTTTCGTCAGGTGGTCGTGCTTAAACAGCGGCGTGCCGGTGAAACCGATGAATGCCGCATTCGGCAGGGCGAGCCGCATGTTCCGCGCGAGCTTGCCGGCCTGGGTGCGGTGCGCTTCGTCGGAAATCACGATGATGTCATCGCGTGTGCTGTAAGGCTCATGCGGGTCTACGTCTTGGTTGAATTTGTGGATCAGACTGAAGACGTACCGGTGGTTCTGCTTCAAGAGATCTTTCAATTCTTCGCCTGAACTTGCGCGTGGCGTCTGTTCATCGGCCACGCCGCAGCCCACGAAGGTCCGGTAAATCTGGCTGTCCAGATCGTTGCGGTCGGTCATCAGAAGGAAGGTGAACTTGGCGGAAATACGCCGCCGCACCTTCTCTGCGAAGAACGCCATCGAATACGACTTGCCGCTGCCCTGGGTGTGCCAAAAAACTCCGAGCTTGCCGAGGTCCGGATGCGCGGACTCTACCAGCTGCAAGACTTTCTTGTCCTGCTCGCCTTCGAGGGTCTGCGCCACGGGGAGAAGGTCGCCGTCGACCGCCTCTTCCTTTGGGAGTTCAATCACTCGATAGGCGAGTCGCTTCTCGGGCGGAAATTCTTGCTTCAGCCTCTCCTGCCTCCAGACGGAAGCTATCGCGTTGTTCACGCCGAGGACCTGGTGATTGCGAGCCAGCACCTTGCGCGTTGCTCCGGGCTTACTGGAGTCGAACAGGGTGAAGTTCTCTACGAGGTCGAGGAGCCGGTCATGGGCGAGCATGCCGCTGAGGAGCACCTCTGCTTCGACGCTGCCCTTGTCGCTCTCGTCCTGGCGCTTCCATTCGGCGAAATGTTCCCACTGGCTGGTGATCGAGCCGTAGCGCGCGCGATGGCCGTTGCTAACGATGAGGAAGGCATTGTGGTGAAAGGCGTGGGCGATGACGTTTTCATCGAGGTAATCGCGCAGGTTGCCGTCGAACCCGGCGCGGATGTTCTTGTAAACCGCCTTTAGCTCGATGAAGACCAACGGCAGGCCATTGACGAAACAGATCAAGTCGGCCCGGCGGTTGTAACTTGGCGCGCGCAGGCCGGTGATTTTTAATTCACGCACGGCGACGAAGCGGTTATTCGGCTTGCCGTCCGGGCCGTTACCGTTCTGGAAATCAATTACCCGCGCCTGCACATGCCGGAGCTGGCCCTTCGCATCGCGGTAGCTCACCGGCACGCCGTCCTGAATGAACTTGTAGAAGTCCTGGTTGTGCTGGAGGAGGGAGCGCGAGAAATCATGCCGCGTGAGCTTGCCCACCGCCTCTTCAACGGCCGCCGACGGCAACTGTGGATTCAGCCGCCCGAGTACGCTGCGCAGATCGCGCGTAAGGACTACTTCCCGAGTGTCAGTCCGACCAAGCGTTCCGTTCAGGCCAAAGGTCTCGTCGTTCCAGGCATAGACGCTCTCCCAACCGAGCGCCTTCTGCATGTGCTCTGCGAAGGTTGCCTGCACCAGCCTATCCTCACTATTGATATCGGTGTAGGCCATGGCACGCTACTCTGATACCCTCTCGTAAGCTTGCCGAATGATATGCATGGCGGGCGCCACATGAGAAGCATCTTGGAGGCTAAAGAGAACACCTCCGCTTTCTGACGCGTATGTAATGAATGCCCACTCCGTTGCATCCGACGCCCGCTGCGTCGGATCGTCGCAGTCTTCGTAGTCGAGGTTGAAAATGAGGGAAAGGCGACGCTTTCTCGGGATTACTTCTACGAAGAAATCATAAACCCGATAAGTAACGCTCTTTGGCCCGCATAACTCGATGACATCATCGCCAAGCGCAAGAATCTGGGGACGCAAGAGATCGAACAGTGCTTTGGACTCTGCGTCGAACTCCAGTTTGTCGAGGTTATACCTGGCCGCCTGAGTTTTGCGCTCCTCAAGCTCTGCCTCCTTGACGGCGTCAACATCGACCATGAGGGCTGGCCAGATTCCGATGGCTTTTGCCGCAAGGTCCTGGCCGCGCTTCTCCATTTCGACGGCGGACCACGATAACTGCTCGCGAATGAACTTGTTCAGCCGAAGCGGACTGTCGTTGAAGCCATCCTTTACAGTTTTCTTATCTGCAAAGGAATGGTCCCTGTATTCGGAGTTGTAGCCAGTGAGCGTGATGTTCCCCAGTCGATGCAACCATGTTTGCTGCACAGCTTTCCACTCCGCACCGAGCATCGTCTGCCACTCCGCGCACAAGTCTTCATTCTGCGGCATCACGTGTTCAATGGTGAAGTTAGCCGTGTCGATTTTTTCCTTGCTGTCGTTCTCCAGCCTGTCGAGCAGATAGTGGCAGTTCCGCATCTCGTAAACATCGCGTGTCTCCAGACTTTCCTGAAATTCGGCATCCGTAGGAAAGCGCCGCTTTTTCCCCTGGCGGTGGATTGCGACTTTCAAACTGAGCAACGGAGACTCTTCTTTGATGCGATAAGCCAAAGTCGCGAAGATCTGGCCGAGGTTGCGCGTCTGCATCGCGCAGACAGAACGCCGGAAAACGTAGCTCTCCAAGAGCTCGATTGCTGTAACAAACTCGTCCAATGTTAAAGTCTTTGCGCGGCTGTAGCAGTCGGAAAGTCTTAAAACCACCGGCGAGGCGACCTCCACCAGAAGACGTAAGCGGCGAAAGACCTCCTTGAGCCTCGGGTTCTCCTCCTGCCCAAGGCTGAAAGCGACGTAGTAACCGCCGAAGCGCTTGAGATTCCCCAGAATGTCTTCGATCGGGTTGCTGCCTCCTACGCTGTGAAAGTAGCTGCGGAAGTGCTGGTAGATCTCGTCGGCCTTGAGCTGCTTGCTGGGCTTGAGCTGCAAGGTCAGGTAATCCCGCACGAATTTGTCGAAGTCGGTCCGATACCGCGCTCCGAACGCTTGCTCTATCGGTTGCCAGTAGTCCTGATATAGCCGGGTCTGGAGCTCCTCATCCTGGCGCATCAGCACGAAATTTCGGATCAAATCCGCCTGTGTGAGATCGAGGCCTGTCGAGTTCAGGCTCTCGAAGATCATTTGGGGATCGTCCTGCCCGCGTGTGAGACTGACATCCACGGCTACCAGCTTCTTGATGCCCCGATAAACAAGATCTAGATCAGCGTTAGCCAACTGTTCCTCAAAAAAAGCGAAATTCTCCCGGATGCGTTCCGAGACGCTGGACGGAAGCTCCTTCCCCTCTACCACGGCTGCCAGAGTTTCGTGGTCCGCGCGGCGGAGGTGAAGTTTGTGGCGGCGGTCCCCCTTTCCATGGGTGTTGCAAAGGTAGTAGTCCTCCAGCTCTAGTCGTGTCGGCAAAGCGTCGTCGTCTGTTGAATGCTGTGCGTCTGGATCAGGAGTCGGCATTCGGTTTCTGAGGGCCGCAAGCAAAAGCGTCACGGTTGTAAGCCGCTGCTGCCCGTCGATCAACAACCACCGCGTGATCTTTGCGGAGGTTTCCTCCGCCGCGACATACGCGACGGAACCGATGAAATGTGGCTTCGGGGCCTTGTCCGTGCCGACTCGAATGATGTCTTTCCACAGTTGAAGGCAATGCTTAGTACCCCAACTGTAATCGCGCTGAAACACCGGCACGATGAACTGTTTAGGCCCTTCCAATAATTCAGTGAGTCGAACGTCTTCGGCCTTCATACGGCGATCTCCCGACTCATCAGGCGTGGTAGCAGCAGGTCACGGCTAGCACAGAGTTTGTGGTTCTGAAAGGTGAGTGTCTTGAGTTGCTCTGTGATGGCAGAAATTATTTCGCTGAATGAGCTAAGGGGCCCCGTGGGGGGGACAACGACCGGGTATTGTTTCATCCTTTTCCAATCGGCGCGGGGCATCTTCGAACCCTCGCGCATCGTCTGTGCTGTTTCTGCAACGAATGGATCGCTAGAAACAGTCATCAATACGAGCCCGCTAAAGTCGGAGTTGATCGGGCGAATCACGATGGCGTCGGAGGAAGCCACTCCGTCAACGAATGCGATCCCGACTTTGTGGAAGTAAGGTCGAATCTTCCCGAAAAGAATCTCGCCAGCACGAAAGCGATGCTTCGTGCTCGTTACCTCGCAAACGCGGCCCCACTCGGAAAGCGTAATTGAACGACGCGGCAGGTGTTCAAGGCCGATATAGGGCATATTAGGTTCAAGTTGATCGGGTGTCACGGTTTCTCGCACGTCGGTGCAAAGATCACCTATTGTCTTCCGCGCCCACCCCTCCGGGACTCCGTTGACTATGCGGGTATGCTCATGGCCGGGGAAGCGAAGACAGAGGAACCACTCTCGGTAAAGCAGCCGCGCCGACTCCTCCAATAACACCATCCGCCGCAGGTTATTCTCGATCAGGTCGTCGTATACCGACAGGATGTCAACGATGCGCGATTGGACCTGTCTGGGCGGGAGTATGAACTCGAAACTACCCAGAACCGGAGCACTGGCGTTTGGTTGGGCTGCGCCGCCGATCCTGGACTGGACAAAAGACTTATAACCGTGCGATTCAACTATCCGGCCAACGAAGCCTGAATCAGCTTTTGCCGGATCGACCCGGAACCGAACCAAGTAGGAGGCGAAGACGGCATCTACCGGCTCACGAATGAGCTTTGCGTATCCAACGGTTGCGCCTGTTCTCGCAACAACAATGTCGCCCACCGCAAGAGAATATCGTTCTTTGTCCGAGTCATCGATCTCGCAGTAGGGCACCGTCTCCCAGTCCACTGAATCAGGCACGATGTCGGTAATGCGGAGGAATCGCGGCCCGCAATCATCGAGACTGGCCGAGGCGGTGTAACCGTAGCGAATTGTCTCGCAGACATTCGCGAGTGTCGTGTATTTCAGCGCGTGTCACTGCCCGGCAAAGACCCGGAACTGCCGCAAACTTCGCATCGGGGAACCGTGAGAGCAGCCAGTGGGCCTGACGCTCGAAATAGGCGGTGCGCCTGAGCTGTTCGACAACAGCCCTACGCCGAGCATCGAGTTCCTTTTCCAGACGGCCGATCACGCGATTATCCCAGGCGTCGTGATCGCGGGCGCCGGCATCCTTTTCCGCAGTGTCCACCAGCCGGGTGGACAGTTTGCAGACGAGGTCCACATCCTTGACGAGATCGCGACAGGCCTCGGCCAGAGCGTCGAGTTCGTCAAGCCGCTTCTTCTGGGCGGCGAGCCTAGGCTCGCAAGGCTTTTTCCAATCTTTGGAAAGGCGGGCGGTCCATTGGTCCAATATCTGGAAGCAAGCCTTGGCCGCGTCGTCGCGTTCGGCGAGCAGGTCGCGCAGTGGCGAGTCTTTGGGGAATGTATTGAGAAAGGGCGCTGCGGCCTCCGCGATGGCGTCGTAGGCTTGACGGAAGGCGGCAGCGTTTTTCCCTATGGCGGCTGCTTCGACGAGGGTGCGGTCGAGGTAGCCCTGCACCAGCGTTAGGAAGCGGTCGGACTGACCGCGATAAAGCCAGACAATGGCGGTCAAATTCTGGAGCTGCTCGGGTGAGAAATCGTAAATCTTGCGCGTGACCTTCCGATATAGGTTGCGCGCGTCAAGCATAAGGACCTGGTCGCGGCGGCCGGAGGGTTTGGCTTTGTCGAGGTGCCACAGCTCACATGGAACGGTGCGGGTGTAGAAAAAATTGGAGCGGATGGAGACCATCACGTCCACGTCACCGGTCTCGACGAGCTTGCGGCGGACCTCGGCCTCGCCGTGCCCGGCGCTGCTGGCCTGCGATGACATGACGAATCCGGCGCGGCCCTTTGGCCCGAGGTAGCTGTAGAAATAAGAAATCCAGAGATAGTTGCCGTTGGAGACCTTTTTGGCCTTATTCACTCCTGGCAGTCCGAACGGAAGGCGGCGATCATCTTTCACCTTCTCCGCGTCCACCATATCCACGTTGAATGGCGGATTGGCCATGACAAAATCGCACTTGCTGAAGAGGTTGTGGGCGTCTTCGTAGAAAGTATTGGCCTCGCGGATGTCACCTTCCAGGCCGTGGACGGCAAGATTCATCTTCGCGAGGCGGATGGTGGTGGCGGTCTTTTCCTGCCCGAAGAATGTCACCCGATGGCTGGTGTCCTCGCCGAGCTGTTCGACGAAGTGGCTCGACTGGACGAACATGCCGCCTGATCCGCATGCCGGATCGAAAACGATGCCGTGATCCGGCTCGATGACATTCACGATGGTCTGAACGATTGACGGCGGGGTGAAAAACTCGCCATTGTCCTGCGCGCCCTGCATGGCGAACTTCATCAGGAAATATTCATAGATGCGACCGAACACATCGCCGCTGGCAGTACGGAGAGCGTCGCTGTCGAAAATGCGGAGCAGGTCCTCCAATAAATCGTTGCCGAACTTGTCGTAATCCTTAGGAAGCTGATTAAGCAACGGCTCAAAGTCGCGCTCAATGGCATTCATAGCCTCGACGAGAGCCGCACCGAGGTTCGTGCCTTTGGGCAACTTGAGCAGTTCGTCATACCGGGCTTCCTTCGGCAGCATGAGCGCGCGACGTTTGATGAAGTCCTGCTTCACTAGCGGGCGCTTTGGCATCTTGCCCGCAGCCTGTTCCTCGGCGATCTGGAGCCTCGCAGCGTCGAACCGGTTGGTCGCGTGCCGCAGGAAGATAACGCCCAGTACCGGCATGCAGTATTCGCTGGACGTCAGCTTAGAGTTCGCACGGAGGTTGTCAGCCGCAGCCCAAAGATCGTCCTCGACTCTTTGAATGTTTTCGAGGGCGTTTTGATTCACTGGGCCGACCGGCTTAAGGGGCTTATCGACCATGGCTGAACGCTTTGGTGCTGCGGCGGTGGGCTGGAGGTCTTCGAGGCGGGTCATATTCTTGGTGTTGCTTCCTTGGTTTCGACTGTTCGGTCTGCAACGTATTTCTCCGCTGCATCACGCACGACCCAGGCCAGGGACACTTTTTTCTGCTTCGCGATTTCTTCGAGAGTTTCGTAGAGATTGGGCGGGAAGGTGATCGATGCGCGGATCGTAGATGCGCCCTGAGCCTTCATGCTTCTTCTCTCTCCCTTTTTTCTCTTCATCGCGGCCTGCGTCTTTAAAATCGCCGTCACCACATTACACCACGAGGGTGAATCTGCAAGGTGGCCCCTGCTGCTGGTCTGTTGTTTCTTGCGTCAGGGACTGTCACCGGATGGCCGAGACTACTCGCCGCGCTGCGCTCGTCGCAGCGGGCAGGCTCGGGGAGCGAAGCGAGTAAGGCCCGACCGGCAGTGTTTGCCGGAGACGCCTCATGGAAGGGCCTTCAACCACAGTCACCGCGTTCATTGCATTGCCGACAGGCGCATGCGCCTGTCTGTGTCTTCAGGCCCCTGCACGTTAGCCGAGATGTTGACGCGAAAGTTTGGATTATTTGTCTTACGAAAATTTATGCTTTATTTCGTTTGGTCGTTTTTGAAGAGTTCTTCCTGCTCGACTGTCTTGGGTTTCAACCTCAACAGTTTTGTTTGCTTGCCTCCAGGCACTACCGACATCCTCTATGGTCGTGAATTTTTCAAAGTCGATGGCTGGAACAGTGGCCCCAGGTGCGTTCATAGCGGGATCGAAGTGCTCGAAGACCCACGCCGCGTATTCCTGAATGGTGGGATGTTGCATCTGGAAACTCTCAAGGCAGGCTTGATGATGTTCGTCCCACTCCGCCCGGAGCCTTTCTTTTGCCCTAAAAATAGCCAGTCTTTCGGCGGAATCATCAGTTTGGCCGGCATCAAAAAGCTTCTGATCTTGCTGCGTTAAAGTTTCCATTTCCTCACCGATGCGAGCGCGCTCTGCGTTGTGACGATCATGAATAGCTTCCCAGTCGGGATTGTATTTCGGATTTGGAGTCGGCATCTTTAAGGCCCTTGTTTTGGTGATTCAATAAGCCATTGTCCCGAAATAAGATGAAAAAACCTTTAACCTGTACGGGACAAGCTGCGGCCTTCAGCAATTCCGTCCTGTAAATCCCATTTTTCGGGCAAGGTTTCCGGGACCAGGATGATGGAGACAGAAGCGACCCCGTCCGCTGCGCTGCCGACAGGCGCATGCCCCGTCTGTGGCTTCAGGCCCCCGCTCTGAAAATGCGGTGTGAATTGGCGTGTAGGTGGTTTTTGCTTTCCAGAATGTGGGGTGGGCGGTTTTCGATTTTAAGGCCCTTGGGATGGCCTCTGTGTTTTACCCCTAGCGAGATGGGTAAGGAACCTTTCATCCCCCTGCCCGCCCGTCCATCTTGAAACGGCAGCGGTCAGGCAAAGGCCGCGAGGCTGCCCTTGTTCAGGCGGACCTGGATGTCGCTGTTCCGGACCCCCTTCAGGTAAACCATCGTCGAGGCGATGTCCCGGTGGCCCATCCTTTAACGCCGCGCGGGAGCAGGTGTCCCGCTTTTTCCCGGCGCAAGGAGATCGAAGAATAGTGGTGCGGGCGGTGGGAGTTGAACCCACATGGGCCGTTTAAGCCCTGCGGATTTTCTTACCACTTCGGCTTTCGCCGCCGCCATCTGGCGTTCGTGGTCTGGACTATCCCTTCACCATGACGCCGGTGTGATCCGGCGTTTTCAGGCGCTGCCCGTCTAGTCTCTACACCTTCCCCTGTTCAGGGCTTGGCTCGGGATTGCCACGTATCGAGGGTTCCCCGACTTTGAGCAGTTCTGCATCGCCGGTTTCCCAGGCGAGCACTCAAGTTTTCCTTAAGTCCGCTGCGTATGCCATTCCGCCACGCCCGCATGGCTGGTCATCTGCACCTACGTATCATAGAGCAGGCAGGGTGAATTTACACGTCAGTCTCCAGGGTCGGAGGTCCTGGTCGATTTGGAATGTTCGGATGGTTTTTGCTTCTTTTTTGGTTTTGGTCTCATGATGTTGATCGCGGCGGCATCAAGCTGCGTCTTGATATGCGCTGCGTAATACTTCTCGATCATCTCGACACTGGTGCGGCAGTTTTTGGCGATCTGGTAGATATCGGCACCTTCCATCAGGCGCAGACAGATGTATGTATGGCGCAGGCTGTAGGCCGTTCGCGGCCGGCCTTCACGATCAAACCTGAGATTTTCTTCGTCCAGAATTGTCTTGAAAAGCTCGCGCTGCCATTTCGGAAAAATGAGGACTGTCGGTTGCGGAAGGCACCATTTTTCGGAGCCGTTGTTAATGGTGTTCGGCCCCTTCTCGTCTTTGCGCGCGTCGTCCGCGCGTGTGTCGCTCTGCCAAGTAACTACTGAAGCAACCTCGCAACGTGAGCACAGGCCTGCTAAGATCATGAGTAGACGTTTCGGTGCATAATCGAAATGCCGCAAGACAGGATACCAATGAGTGAGCTCAAGCCTGACCTGACATCGGCTGAATCGGTACAGGTCCGAGAAGGGGCGTCCTTTAACGCTGAAACGACTTTAAGAATGCTGCTCGCCGCCCAAAGTGCACTTGAGCCTTTCGGGATTGACGCTTCCAAGCTAGCAGAAGCTCAAGAAGCTCTAAAACAGGTGCGGGCCGTCAAGACTGAGCTCGGCCGCTTGGGAATCAAGACCGAGCATATTATTAACGAAGCCGAACTCTCGAAGGCTGTGGCAAAGCTGCAAGTGGCCCAGAGCCTCATGAAGCGTTCCGGGCAGGTTTTTATTGACAAATCGGAGTTTTCTGTCCTAGAGTCATCCCATCAACAACAACCAACACCGGGGCCTCCGATGACAGATGACCAGAAAATAGCGATCCATTTTGAGGCCACTGCCAATTCTCGGCCCAAACCATCACCTTGGCCAGAGGGTATAAGGTTCGCGATGGAGAGTGAAGGATACATTGAGAAACCCCTAGGGGAAAATGAACTGATGCGACTCAGCCGAATGACACCGGCAGAGCGCAAAGAGGAGAAGAAGGAGGAGAAGAAGATTATGCGCTGGATGAAGTACGGCGGCTAGCTTAGAGTTGGCTTCCTGTCGGCGATGTCTTTGTACTCATCCATTTTTGTTGCGATAGCCATCGCCTGAGCGAGGACGCGGGCGAAGCACTCAGCCATACGGAAATCGTTCGGCAGAAACGGATCGCGTCTTTTGGTGGAAAAGGTCAAGACGCCGTTGTTTCTTGGCTTACCGTCTGTACCGTAAAATCGGACCGGAACGCAAAGAACAGATTGAAAGGCTTCCAGCGTTGAATCTTTAGCTTCGACCCAATCCACTTCTGTCGGTGGCGGAAGATTATAGTGAGCGCCGCCCACTCTCGCCTGAACGGACCATGCTTCCGTCCGTTCCTTCTCGGGTAAGTACACAGGATTATAGGGATGCTCCTGTTTGAAAGCCCATGCCCCCGGCCCGGGTCCTGGCTTATCTTGCGGCAATGGAATAGTTAGGCCCAGATCGTAGTGCGCATTGGCAGACACCTGCCACAGCTTTAGGGAGTTCTCTTCCCGCGGTGTCATGTAGGCGCCGCAAACTGCCGCTCTCCCGCACAGAGCGTCACAGGCGGCTCTTATAACCTCTTTCGTGAATTCCTCCAGAAGTTGCGCGGCGGCTGGCGTACCCTTCACTGCTTGTGATTGGGCTTCAGTGTTTTCGGATGTCATAGAGCAGCCGGGCAGGATTTACACGTTCAGTTTCCGGCTGGTTTTTGCTTCTTTGTCGGTTTTGGCCTCATGACGTTGATCGCGGCGGCGTCAAGATTGGTCTTGATGTGTGCCGCGTAATATTTCTCGATCATCTCGACACTGGTACGGCAGTTTTTGGCGATCTGGTAGATATCGGCACCTTCCATCAGGCGCAGACAGATGTACGTATGCCGCAGGCTGTAGGCCGTTCGCGGCCGGCCTTCGCGGTCGAACCTGAGATTTTCTTCGTCCAGAATCGTCTTGAAAAGCTCGCGCTGCCATTTCGGAAAAATGAGGTCTGTCAGTTGCGGAAGGCACCATTTTTCGGAGCCGTTGTTAATGGTGTTCGGCCCCTTCTCGCCCCTGCCCTCTTCGTATGCGCGTGCCGGACGTAGTCTGGCTTTCAGTCTCTCAAACGGGCGCACAGCGCCGGTCATGCTTTTGCAGTAACCAACTCCGCGTTTACCGCGCACCTCGATTTCAAGGATCGTCTGGCCGCTCGCCTCGTCCTCAACGATTGTCGCGTCCCGGAATTGAAGGCGCCGCGCCTCATCAGGCCGCAGGCCGGTGTTGGCCGAAAACAAAACGTAGTCGTGAAGTTGTTCACATTCCCATTTGAAGCGCGCCTGCTTGGGCTCATGCGCGCGTTTTCTTGTGGCCTCGTAAAGTTTTTTGTATTCCTCGGGGGAGAACCACGCCCGGTGCGAGATTTTCGGGTTTGATCTGTACGGCTCGGAAAGATCGGGAAGATGATCGAGCCATCCGTGGCGGATGGCTGTTTTCAGGGTCTGTCGAAGAGCCACGACCTCCTGATGCATGGTGTTGTGGGCCGGCGGTTTGCCGTGCTTGGCCATCGCCTCTTCGTGGCGATGAATGCGGTAGTCCTGGATCTTGCCGGCGGTAACTTCTGAAAGGCCCAACTGGCCGAAGAACGGCACCAAGTGAACCTGCGACCGCCAGTGCTGGCCTTGGACGTAGAGTTTGCTGCGCTGGCCCTGCGTGATGATGTCGTATTCACGGAGGAATAGTTCTGATGCTTCGCGGAAGGTTTTTTCTGTTTTGATTTCTCCGCTGCGGAGTTTCCCGCGCAGTTGCAGATACCAATCCTCGGCGATCTCTTTTGCTTTGGAGAGGCTGTCTTCCTTTGTGCTGGTCCGGCGATTCTTGCCGGCGAAATAGCTGGAGCATTGCCAGTGGCTGCTGTTCGGGCGTTTGTAGACGTGAACCTTGCCACCGAGGATGGTGTATTGTTCTGCCATCGCGGATGACCTCCGCACTCCTTCAAAAATGCGAAACTGTGAAAGAGTTGTGTAAGGCTATCCGAGGCGGTGCATTATGTCAATAAGTTGTTTTATAACAGCAAGTTGATTGATTTACGAGAAGTAAAAAATACGATTTTAAGTCCGCTGCGTCTGCCAGTTTCGCCATCCCGGCGTGGGAAGAGGTTGGGAATTTAGTATCGCATGCGGCGCGAGTGGTCCGCCACACCCCGACTTGTAAACATGTGGTAGCCACAGATCTCGCGGATCTCACGGATCAGGCGAAGGCAAAAAGCAATCGCGAATTACGCGGACGCTGCTAATCGGAGCACAGACCAATCATCAGCCCCAGGTCTCTCGCAATCAACTTAATCTAATGTGCTCCCATCTCCGGCGCCTCGCCCGGCTTCGGACGTTTCAGCAGGAAGGGAAGCGGGACCAGGCAGGCGACTATTACAGACACCATCCAGAATGCGTTGACGTACGAGAGCAGCGCGGCCTGCTGTTGGATCAGCCCCATCACCTGGTTGTAGGCCTGTTGCATGGCAAGCACAGGATCTGAGCCCGACTTGGCCATATTGGCGGCGGAACCGTGCACCATATTGTTGAACTGCGGATTAGCGGCTGTCGCGTGCGCCACCAGATTGGTCTGGTGTATCTGGCTCTGGCGCGCCAGAAAGGTGGTCAGCATGGAAATGCCGACGCTGCCTCCGAGATTCCGAACGAAATTGCTGATGCCGGAGATCTGATTATTCTTGTCAGCCGGAACTCCGACGTAACTCAGAATACTGATGGGAATGAAAATGAAGGCCAGCCCTGACATCTGGTACATCCGCCATAGCATGATGGTGCGGAAATCAATGGCCAAGCTGAGGTGGGTGATGTGATAGAGAGCGAGCGAAGTCATGGCGAAACCGGCGGCAATCATGTAGCGCGGGTCGATCTTGGTGGACAACAGTCCCGCAATGGGAAACAGCACCATGAGCATGAATCCGGCCGGGGACAGCACCATTCCGGCCTTCTCGGCAGAGTAGCCCATCATGATCTGCAGGAACTGCGGGATCAGCACGGTGGTACCGAACAGCACAGCGCCCAGCACGAAATTGAACAACACCGTGGCTGCAAAATTGCGGTTCTTCAGCAGCTTCAATTCCAGGACGGGATGAGGCGTCCGCCATTCGTGGATCACGAGTGTCACCAGCGCTACAGCGGCGATGATGCCGAACGTAACGATGAACCCCGACCCGAACCAATCGTCCTGCTGACCTTTGTCGAGAATTACCTGCAGGCATCCGATGCCGAGAACAATGAGTGACAATCCGATGTAATCGATCTTGATGCCAGCGCCTTTAAATTTCTTGAGCCACGGCGGATCTTCAACTACCGTCGAAGTGAGGAACAGCGAGAGCAATCCCACGGGCACGTTGATGAAGAAGATCCAGCGCCAGTCGTAGTTGTCGGTGATCCAACCTCCGAGCGTCGGACCGATTGCAGGCGCGACCACTACCGCCATTCCGTAAACAGAGAATGCCAATCCACGTTTCTCTGGCGGAAACGTGTCGGCGAGGATTGCTTGTTCGCTGGGTCCCATGCCTCCGCCGCCCGCGCCCTGCAAAATGCGGAAGAAAATCAGTAGCGGAAGAGTGGGCGCGAATCCGCAGAGAATTGACGAGATGGTGAACAGCGCGACACACGTCATGTAGAAGCGTTTGCGTCCAATGACGGTGGTCAGCCAGCCCGACATGGGCAGTACGATGGCGTTGGACACAAGGTAACTGGTGAGCACCCAGGTGGATTCGTCTTGCCCGGCGCTCAAGCCGCCAGCGATGTGCGGCAAGGCCACGTTGGCGATGGAGGAATCGAGCACCTCCATGAATGTTGCCAGCGTCACCGTCAGTGCGATGATCCACGGGTTATAGCGCGGCTTCCATGTGGAAGCCGCATAGGTTGCTGCGTCCGCCATTGTTGACTACATCCTCGATTGGGTACGCGCTACTTATTGGAGTTGTTGTTCTCGGGGCGAACGGAAACGTTCACGTTGGGTCCGACTGACATGCCGGGACGAAGCAAGCCATCCTGGTTGAAGTCGGACTTATCGTTGTTATCGAAATCGATGCGCACCGGAATGCGTTGCACGACCTTCACGTAATTGCCGGTGGCATTTTCGGGAGGAAGCAGGCTGTATTTGGCTCCGGTGGCGGCCCCGATGCTGGTGACATGCGCGTCCCACTTACGGCCGCCGTAGGTGTCGACCTTAACTTTCACCGGTTGCCCGGGCAGCATGTGCTCCAGTTGGGTTTCTTTGAAGTTGGCCGTGACCCAGATGTCGCGCAAGGGAACGATCGCCATCATGTCCTGTCCAGGGGCAACGTTCTGGCCCACTTGCACGGAACGCTTGCCAACAATTCCATCCACAGGAGCAACAATCGTCGTGTAACCAAGGTTGAGCTGAGCCTGGTCCAGCGCGGCCTTGTAGCGGAGTACCTGTGCATCCGCCGACTTCGCGCGCGCCTCGGTAGCCTGCACCTGCTTAGGACTGACCTGGGCGTTTTGCAGCTCGGCATGCGCCTGTTCGATGCGCGATTCCGCCTGTTGCACCTGCGCCCGGGCAGCCAGTAGAGCCGCTTCACGCGCTTTGACGGTCGCGTTGGCGGCAGTCGCAGAGGACGTTGCCTGGTCAAACTGTTGCTGCGAAATTTCTTTCTTGTCGAGCAGCATGCGATAGCGCTCGACATCGGCATTCAATTTCTGTGCCATGGCTTGGGCTTCCACCACCTGCGCTTGCGCAGCTTCCACTTGCTTCTGCGCGGCCAATACGCCAGCCTGCGCGCCCGACATATCAGCGGCGGCGGAGCGAATCTGCTGCGATGAACCCGCGCTGGAAATGGGCACACCAAACTGCGCCGCCTGGGCGCTCGCCTGCGCTTCCTGGTAGTCGGCGGTGGCGCGGTCGAGTGCGACCTTGTAGTCGGTCGGATCAGTCACGACCAGCACATCGCCCTTGTGCACAAACTGGCCGTCATCGACACTGACCTTGATAACCTGTCCGCCGACACGCGCACTGATCGGGTAGATATGTCCGTCGATCTCGGCGTCATCGGTGCTCTCCCAATGGCTGCTGTCCCACCAGTACCAGCCAACCGCAAGGATGGCGACAATCACTAGAACGATAGCGATGGGCTTGGCGAGCGGGTTTCTCTGGGCAAAGCTGCGGCTATCCTCGACCTCGAGATTGTTCTCGTGGTCGTGATTTGGGTCTCCCGCGGCAGCATTGGCATCGGGCGGATGCAGTTCGTTTTGCTCGGTGCTAGTGGGGCTCATCTATTATTCACCTATCAATTTGGTTGCTGTGGATTGGGCGGGGCCGGAGCATCGTTTTTAGGCGCCGGGGTCGGTTCAACCACCGACGGCGGCAGGGCACTATTGCCCGACATGTACTGTTTCACCATCTGCTCGGCGTTGCCAATCGAACGAGCCAGTAGCACCTTGGCGACGTTATGCGCGAAGAGGCTGGCGATGAACTGATCGTTGGCTGAGGCCAGTTGCTGCTGCGCCTGGATAACTTCAACGTTGTTGGTTACGCCGGCCGCAAAACGGTCCTGCGATTGGGCGACTACCTGCTGCGCGAGATCCAGTCCGGTCCTGGCAACTTCTACTTGTTGGGCCGCTGCTTTCAGATCCAGGATGGAGTCTTCGACTTCCTGCTCGATGCGTGCCTTGAGATTGTCCGCCTGGGCCTGACGCTCTTTCAGGACAGCCTCCGACTCCTTGATGTCGGCCTGCACTCGGCCACCCTGGAAGATGGGAATGTTGAGCGTGGCGGCAGCCGTGTAGTTCGGGGCCATCGAGTCGGGTGTGTATCCCAGAACCCCGTAGGTACCGGAGACTCCGACCGAAGGAAGCCGGCCTTTCCACGCAGCAGCGTGACGGAATTCTGCGGCTCGTAACTGGGCTTGCACTGCCTTGAAATCGGAGCGAGTAGCGAGCGCCAGCTCTAAGGCGCCGTTGAGCGCGATGTCCGGCACCGGAGCATAAGGCACTCGATTGACCAGCTTAAACCTCTGGCGAATCGGCAAGCCAATCACGCGGGCCAGGGCGATGCGCTGCTTCTCCAGTGCATTCTGCGCTTGAATCACAGCTTCCTGCTGGGCCTGCAACTGCACGCGGGCCCGCAAAGTATCGATGTTGGGCGCCAATCCGGCGGTTTCCTGGTCGCTTGCCAACTGGTAGAGTGCCTGCGCGGTCTTCAATTGGGCTAGCGCTGCTTCTACCCGGGACTCCTGCGCGATGGTCAGCAGGTAATTCGCCCCTACGGCAAGCACCACCGTGTCGCGCGCGTCGCGATAGTTGAACTCAGCGGCCTTAACCGTTTCTCCTGAGGCGCGGTAGTTGTCGATCGAAGCCAGGTTCAGCAGGCTCCATGATCCGGTAGCCTGGGTCGCCGTCAATCCGAAGGGCCCTACCGAACTGGGGAAGCCGGCGAACTTGAAGCCAAACGCCTTCAGGTTGATGCGCTGTAACTCCTCCGCGAAGGCTCCACTGATATTAGGCAGCAAAGCGCTGAGTGACTGGAGTCGCGCAGCGCGAGCTTCAGCGGTCGTCTGATCGCTGAGGTAGAGACCAAGGTTGTACTTGAGCCCGCGATCCAGCGCGTCTTCGACCGTCAACTCGATGGTCTCGCCGGTCGCCTTGCCCTGCGGAATCGAACCGGAAAAGTTGTTGGTGTTGCGGTTGATGACCGACTCCGCCGTGGGCAACGGCGCCAGCACAGAGCCATCTGTGACCTGCGCCTGCAGAAGCCCGCACGACAACACGCAAGTCGCGGCAAGCAGAGTAGCTCTACGCCGGGGAGAGGTAGCGAGAATCGAAATGTTGCGTCGCATGCGTTTCATGGTGTATCTAATACATACATGCATGTATTAAATCTTACACGAGCGTTAGATGTAACCGACGAGAAATCGGTTGCAAAAATCGATTCTGTGGATTTAGGGGTTCGTGTATGACGGTCCGAGCTGAAATGAACAAGACGGCCACACCTTCGCGCCAACAGGGGCGCACAGAAATCACCCGGGCCAGATTGATCCAGTCGGCAGAAAAGGTTTTTGCGCGCGACGGATTCGAGGCGGCAAAGCTGGAACAGATTGCCGCGGATGCCGGCTACACACGAGGGGCGTTCTACGCCAACTTCGACAGCAAGGAAGATTTGTTTTTTGCCTTGCTGGAGAAGGAAATTGGAAGTCGCATCGCCAACCTGGAAAGAGAAATGGATAAAGTCCGCGATCCGGAGGCGAAGCTGAAGGCCATGCGAGATTTTTTCCTTAGCAAGGCGCTGGACCGGCGATGGTGCCTGCTGGCGTTGGAATTCAAGTTGTTTGCAGTGCGACATCCGGAAGTCAAGCAGCGGCTGGCAGCCATGCATCGCCGCTTCGTGGGACCCAGAGTTGGATTTCTGGAAGAGGTCATGAGCGGGATCGGTCGCCAGCTTCCGGCCTCGGCCTACGCCACCGGAGTATCGATGGCTGCTCTCGGCAACATGCTGGCGCTGGAACACATGCTCGATCCGGCCATGATGCCGGAAGGCGATGTGCGGGGTATCATGTCGAATTTCATCGACAGCCTGACTTCATCTCCGAAAAAGAAGTCTGCGAAATAGAGATCGGCCCAACTCAGCGATTGCGGTAGATGCCGAGTTCGCTGGTGGAGGGGCGCGCCATCAAGTCGCGAATGGCTTGCTGCGGCGACTTGCCCTGCTGCAGGATGGCATGCATCTGTTCGGTGATCGGCATCTCCACGCCCATCTTGTGGGCCAATCCAATCGCAGCGTTGGTGGTCAGCACGCCTTCTGCGACCATGCCATGCATCCCGGCGATGATGTCGTTCAGGTTTCTGCCGCGGCCCAACTCCACGCCGACGGTGCGATTGCGAGACAGACCCCCTGTGCAAGTGAGGACAAGGTCGCCTAAGCCTGCGAGTCCCGCCATGGTGTCGGGTCGCCCGCCACAGGCCATCACCAGGCGCGTGATTTCCGCTAGGCCGCGAGTGATGAGCGCAGCGACGGAATTGTGTCCCAGACCCAATCCGTCGCAAACGCCAGCAGCGATGGCGACGATGTTCTTGAGCGCGCCGCCCAGCTCGACTCCCACGACATCGTTGTTGGTGTACACGCGGAAACGCGGATCGCTGAATTCGACTTGTACGACGTTCGCGAGTTCCTGGTCGGTAGAAGCCACGGTCAACGCCGTGGGATGGTTCTCCGCGACTTCCTTGGCGAACGTGGGGCCGCTCAGCGCACCGATGCGGGGAGTAAATCCCTTGGGAGAATGTTGAACAACATCGGCAATCACCTCCGACATGCGCAGAAACGTGTCATTCTCGATGCCCTTGGTGGCGCTGACAAGCAACATTTCCTGATGCAAATGCGGCAGCATTGCCTGGAAGACGCGGCGAGTGTGATGCGAAGGCATTACGCTAACCACGATGCTGGCATTGCTCAGTGCATCTTCGAGACTGTTGGTTGCAATGACGGTCTCGGGAATGAGATGGCCCGCCAGGAAGAGATCATTCACGTGGCGTGCGTTGATGCTCTCGCGGACTTCCGGTTCATGCGCCCACAGGATGACCTCGTGTGTGCCCTTGCGGCCCAGCACGATGGCGATGGCCGTTCCCCATGCTCCAGCGCCAATAACGGCGATCTTACCCACAAGAAACCTCTCTCAGCGAAAACGATTTTCGGTGCCCGCGAGCAGACGCCTGATGTTGTCTTTGTGCCGAATGATGATGAGCAGGGAACTGGCGGCGAGGAGAACGATTGTCCCCGCGGTTCGGACAAACGGATTCAGCCACCACGCCGCAAAAGGAAAAATCGCGGCGGCGAGGATGCTGCCCAATGAAACGTAGCGGGTGAGCGCGACGGCCACGACAAACAGTACAAACGAAACCATAACGGCTGTCGGAGCTAGTGCGAGGAAAGCACCCAGCGCAGTAGCGACTCCCTTGCCTCCCTTAAATCGCAACCACACAGGAAACATGTGGCCTAGGATTGCAAATAATGCGGCGAGGGCGGCCAACAGATACGGCGAATTGGGATCAATGTACTCAAACGTAGCATGTGTCGTAGGTGAAATTGGCACCGCCAAGTGACCAGGCAACCATAATGCGATCGCGACCGCCGCATAACCTTTTACTGCGTCTAGTAAGAGAGTTGCAATCGCCAATCCCTTCGATCCGGTGCGGGCGACGTTGGTGGCGCCAATATTGCCACTTCCGGTCTGGCGTACGTCCTGTCCGCGGAAGATGCGGACGAGCAGGTAGCCGAAGGGGATCGAACCCAGCAGGTACGACGTGACGACGATAATGAGCGTGCTATAAATCAACGGTCGTCTTCAGAATTGGGGATCAATGAGCGGCTTGCGCAAAGGAAAGACCGCAAGCCTTTCATAACGTGGTCCCGCTGGCGACAAGTGGCTCTCGTACAGAATGAACTCGCGCGCCGTCATTGTACCGAACTCAGGAGGCGGAAGCGCTTCAAGTTTTGCACGTACCTGTTGCAAGGCAGGTGCGGGACGCCCACCGGGAACCGGTCGCGGTCTTCCGCTGCCCGATCGAGCCAGGGTGAGGTGCGGTGTGTAAAGGCCAGGTTCACACTTGAATCCTAAGAGAGTCATCGCCTCCGAGATGGTGGTGACGAGGTCTTGCAGATGCTGGTCGCTTTCAATCCCGATCCAGAAGACACGTGGCGCTTTGGGATTGGGCAAGAACCCGGCGCCGCGAAATGCAATCTGCAATGGAGGTGAATTCACCAGCCGCAATGCCTGCCGAATCTCGTCCAGCTTCTTGGTCTCGCCGAGAAACTGCAGTGTGACGTGAAATGTCTCGGGTCCTACCCAGCGGACGTCCGGCGCGAGCTGCCGCATCTGATTGCGGAATGCGGTGATGCGTTCGCGAATGTCCCGATCGATATCGAGGGCGATGAACAGTCGCATGGGATCACATCAGGATGCGGCGAACCAGGTCAAGCGCCTGCTGGCTGGCCCAACGCCGGATGCGCTCGCGATCGCCCGGAAACCGGCGCTGTACAACTTCGTTCTTGTTGCCGTCGGTCACGGCGATATAGACCAGACCGACAGGCTTCTCCTCGGTGCCTCCCGTCGGACCGGCGATGCCGGTGATTCCCAGTCCTATATCCGCATTGCAGATTTCGCGAATATTCTCCGCCAGCGCGAGGGCAACTTCCTTGCTGACTGCCCCGTGGGCCTCGATCATGAGAGGCGGGATGTCCGCAAACAGGGTCTTCAAATCGTCGGAGTAAACCACCGCTCCACCGAGAAAAAATCGCGAACTGCCCGGTACAGAGGTAATGCGTTCTGCGACCATGCCTCCGGTGCAGGACTCAGCAACCGCCAGCTTGAGATTGCGCATCTGCAGGTAGTAACCAACTATTTCTTCGAGTGATTCGCCTCCAGTGGAAAAGACAGCATCGTCCAGCTCTTCTTCCAGTTCGCCCGCAAGCTCGTCCACCGCAGCCTGGGCTTGTTCTTCGGTCGACGCGACTGCGCGGAGATGAAACTCCACCTGGCCTTGGCCGGCAAGTACCGTCGTCTCAACATTGGGATACTTCTTGTAGATTGGCGCGGTGCGAGCGTCAGCGGCCGACTCGGGCAGCATCGCCGTTTTCAGCACTGCGGTCGCGATGGCCGCGGGAGGCACCGATTCGCGCACGCGTGGCAAGCACTCATGCTTCCAGAGCGCCTCGAGTTCGTGTGGAGGCCCAGGGAGAAGAATAATGATGCGCGGCTCGCCGTCAACGTCAGTCTCCAGGTATTGGCCAGGTGCGGTGCCGCGCTTGTTAGGAAGGACGATAGCGCCTTCGATGACGTCGGCTTGCTTCGCATTGTTCGGCGGCATGGAAATGCGCCGCTCGGCAAAGCGCTTGTACATCGCAGTGACAATGTCGTGATCACGCTTGACTTCGACGCCGAGCGCTGCAGCCACGCACTCGCGCGTGAGGTCGTCCTCGGTGGGACCAAGCCCCCCGGTGACAATGACGATGTCAGAACGGCTGATGGCCGCGCGCGCAACTCCAGTGAGGTGGTCGAAATTGTCGCCGACCACGGTCTTAAACGCGACGATGACTCCCAGATCGTTGAGCTGCTTGGTGAGAAATAGGGAGTTGGTGTCCTGACGGTACGGAGTGAGCATCTCCGAACCGACCGCAATGATTTCAGCGATCACCCGTTCAGTCTAGCATTGGGGAAATGCTGGGCAGGCGCGCCTAGATGCTCGGAATGAGCGTTCGGCCCTGGATGCCACACGCCAGCGAAAGCACGCCGCTGGTGGTGGCGAGCACAGCGGTTCCGCCTGGTCCGAATGCCAGTCCCACCAGATTCTGGCCAGAGACGGCGAGCGATGCCTGGCGATCGGGAGTCAGCTTCACGATGCCGCGCCGGCCGTGCAGCGAGGCGGCAACGTAGAGGTTCCCTTGCACGTCGAAGGCGAGTCCCTGCGGGCGTCCCAGGCCGCGATAGAACACCTCGACATGGCCCTGGGGATCGACCCTGTGCACTGCATCGAAACTCGAGGTCGTGGGACCGGTGACGTAGAGATTACCGTCGTTGTCAAACGCCAGGTGGAAAGCCGAGACACTCGGTTCGATCATGGCGAAGACGAAGATCTGCCCGTCGCGACCGATCTTGAAGATAGTGCCACTGCGATCGCCCACGTAGAGATTGCCTTCAGTATCGAAAGCGATACCAGTCGCGACACCCAGACCCTCGGCGAAAGACGTTACCGAGCCATTTCCTGAGACACGATAAACGGACCCGTCATAGCGTGACGAGACGTACAGGCTGCCATCGTGTCCTAAGGCCATGCCCGTTGGGTTCATCATCTCGGATACGAAGGGCGTGATTTCCTGACTACGACCGATGCGGAAGATCGCGACGGGAACCGTCTGTCCCCGAGATCCCGAAAACGTAGCGTAGATATTGCCCTCGGCATCAACCGCGGGATTGGCGACGGGATGCAGGTTCTCCGCGACCGGCACGGCAACTCGCACCTCGCGAGGATTGCTGCGATGTCCGTTGGTGGCAACGACCACATCGCCCGACGACGCTCCCTCAGGCACCCGCGCCACGATGAACTGTTCGGAACTGATGACGATTGAACCATTGACGTTGCCGAATCGAACTTCGGGTCGCTGGAGTTCCTGCGGACGCAAGGCGCGACCGGTAATGCGGACTTCGCCACCGGGCAAAGCACAATTGGGTTCAATGGATTCGATTTGAGGAGCGCCGTTCACGTCTGGTGAAGTCATCTCAGGATTTGCCGCCCGCTATTACTGTACGCCGCCCATATCAAAATCAATCAGCCCAACAAGTGAAAGTGCAGTAACACCTGCATGACGATCAATCCGTAGATCCCGGCACCGAGATCGTCCACTACGATGCCTGTGCCCTCCGGCAGTTTTTCAAGACTCCGAATCGGAGGAGGTTTCACGATATCGAACGCACGAAAAAGTATAAAGCCCGCAAGCAGTGGTTTCCAAAGGATGGGGCAGGCGATCAGGGTGACCAGTTGCCCGGCGACCTCGTCGATCACCACGTGCTGCGGATCCTTCTTCCTGCAACCACGAGCTTCGAGCGTGGCGGCGGGAATCCCGATAGCGGTAGCCAAGATGATCAAGAAAAGAATAACGGGAGTGCGAGTTGATGGCGGAAGTTGCGCCGCCAGCAGCCACCACAGCAGCGCCGCCGCCAGCGATCCCCAAGTGCCGGGTCCGGGGCGTAGGCGCCCTGCGCCAAAAAACGTCGCCACCAAGGTTGCCCACCTCGGTGCGGACGACGTGGTGACGGCGATCTCAGTCGGACTTTTTGTCGGGGTCATTGGAGTAGGTGGCGTCGTCGGCTTCCGGATCGTTCAACGGAGCGGAAATGACGTATGCGCCGCTCGCCCATTTGCCAAGGTCGATCACACGGCAACGATCGCTGCAGAAAGGGAAGTCGGGGTCCTTGCGGAGCACGATCTTCCTGCAAGTAGGACAACGTAAGCTGACAAAGCGTTTCTTCGCCATCGGCTCACCTAGAGAATGCGGGCCACGAGGTCGTAGTCGTGCGCTTCGGTAATCTCGCAGCGGTAGAACTCGCCCTCGCAAACGTTTTCGTGGTCGCCAAAATCGTTGACGTACACCGTGCCATCGATTTCCGGAGCGTGCATTGCAGTACGGGCCTGCCAGAGTAACTCGGTTTCTTCCGACGGGCCCTCCAACACCAGGTCAAACTGTTTGCCAATCAGGGCGCGTTTCTTCTTGCGGCTGATCTGTTTCTGGATCGACATCAGCTTCTTGCGGCGGCGCTCGATCTCACGGGGAGCGATTTTGTCTTCATGGGCGAAGGCTTGCGCGCCTTCCTCGTCGGAGTAACCGAACACGCCCATCCAGTCGAACTGGGCCTCACGCACGAAGTCACAGAGGGTTTCGAAATCCCCCAGGGTCTCACCGGGGAAGCCGACGATGAACGACGTTCGCAGCGTCAGGCCGGGAATCTCGCGGCGCATCTTCTCGATGGACTTGACGAAAATCTCGGCTCCCGCGCCACGCTTCATGCTCTTCAACACCGTGGGCGAAGCATGCTGCAGCGGGACATCGATGTAGGAACAGATTTTCTCATTGGCAGCGATGGTCTCCAGCAGCTTACCGGTAATCTTGTTGGGATAGGCGTAGAGGAAGCGCACCCAGCGCAGTTCCTCGATCTGCGCTAACCGCTCCAGCAGCAGAGCCAAGCCATCCTTCAAGCCGAGGTCTTCGCCGTAACAGGTCGTGTCCTGTCCTATCAGCGTAATTTCGCGAACCCCTTGACTGGCCAATCGCTGCGCCTCGGCGATCACGGATTCGAATCGCCGCGAGCGAAACTTGCCGCGCAACTGCGGGATGATGCAGAACGAGCAGGGATGATCGCAGCCTTCGGCAATCTTGATGTATGCCGAATATTTCGGAGTAGCCAACAGGCGCGGAGTGTTCTCGTCGTATAAGTAGTTGGGAAGATCGGCGATGGCGCCGTCCCATCCGTTTTTGGAGAAGCGTCCGGCGGCCTCTCGGGCGTCGCCTTCCGAACGCGAACTCAAGATCACGAAGGGGCCGGCGTCATCTTGCTGAGGCGCTATTCCAGCGGCGGTGAGGATCTTCTGCAACTCACCCGTGCCGACCACGGCGTCCACTTCAGGAATGTTCTTCTGGATCTCGTTGCGATAGCGTTCGACCAGGCATCCGGCAACGATGAGTTTCTGTGCTCTGCCCGCGATCTTGTGCTGCGCCATTTCCAGAATCGTATCCACCGATTCCTGCTGGGCCTTGTCGATAAATGAGCAGGTGTTGACCACGATGATGTCTGCGTCTTCGGCGCGTGCGGTGATCTGAGCTCCACCTTGCGACAGCAGTCCCATCATGACTTCGCTGTCCACCAGGTTCTTGGGGCAACCTAGGCTCACGAAGCCAATTTTCTTGGGAGCAACAGCTTCGACTGTCTCCTCGGCAGGGCTCAACACGGCTACAGAATCGTTAGTCAAAGGCATGGAATCCCTTTATTCTAGCATTCCGCGGCCAACTCCCTGCGATTGCGCGGGGCCTCTCCCGGCGTTCGATGCCGCGCGGTGAAATGTTATGATGCAGCAGGTCGGGCGCTGGTCCCGCGCAACGCAATCCTGTGAAACCCGCCAGGGCCGGAAGGCAGCAACGGTAGCAGGCCAGTGCGTGTGCAGCGGTCAACTGGCGCCTGGCTTTTTTGCTGTCCGATCCTCAGCGTTTGATTTAGTCTCGCGTTCGACAAGATGCGCTTACGTCTTCGGCACTCCCAATGGACTTTCGTGGGTGCATCGTTCAAAATGAATGGTTATTCATTTCATCTGATACCTCGTCTGGAGAACTGTATTGGCTAACGTTTGTCGCGCCAAGATATCTGCGCTCGGAACCTACGTCCCGCCGCGGGTGCTCACCAACAAGGACCTCGAAACCATGGTCGAGACCACCGACCAGTGGATTCTGGAACGCACCGGCGTTCGCGAGCGTCACCTGGCAGATAAGGGCGTCGCAGCTAGCGACCTGGCGGTGGGTGCGGTCAAGAACCTGCTTGAGAGCCATCCCTTCGATCTGCAGGAAGTCGACCTGATCGTGGTGGGCACGGTGACGCCGGACATGATGTATCCGTCTACTGCGTGCCTGGTTCAGCACAAGCTGGGAATCAAGCGCACCTGGGGCTTCGACGTCTCCGCCGGTTGCTCCGGCTTTGTTTATGCCCTGAACACGGGCACGAAGTTCATCGAATCGGGACAGTACAAGAAAGTGCTGGTAATCGGTTCCGACGTGAATTCGTCCATGACAGACTTCACCGACCGTGCGGTTTGCATCATCTTTGGTGACGGCGCAGGAGCGGTTCTGCTGGAGCCGGCCGAAGAAGGCGAAGAGGGAATTATCGACCATGCGGCCCAGATCGAAGGCATGGGCGGACAGTATCTTTACATGCCGGGCGGGGGCAGTCTGAATCCTGCGTCTCACGAGACAGTTGACAAGAAAATGCATTATATTCATCAGGATGGACAGCAAGTCTTCAAGTATGCCGTTAAGAAAATGGCCGAGATGACGGAGCGCGTCCTGCAGAAGAATGGGCTGACCGGAGCGGACATCGATTGCTTCATCGCCCATCAAGCCAACAAGCGCATCATCATGGCCACTGCCGACCGCTTGAAGATGCCGATGGACAAAGTCATCATCAACATCGACCGCTACGGAAACACCACGGCCGGGACGATTCCGTTGGCTATGCAAACCGCGATTGAAACCGGCAGGCTGAAGAAAGGCGACCTGGTTCTGATAGCCGCAGTAGGCGCAGGGTTCACTTCGGGAGCGACCCTGATTCGCTGGGCTTACTAAGTCAGCTAACAGCGACGAGCGACTTCGGCTAACTTTTGTTCTTGATTTTCTCCCGTTCTTTCGCGGCTGCCAGAGGGCGCTGTGGCTCGCTCATGCGCGCGGGATCGAGAATCTCTTTGATCTGCTCTTCACTCAAGAATCCCTTCGAACGAGCAATCTCGATGATTGTCTTCCCAGTCGCGACCGACTCTTTTGCAATCTCCGCCGCCTTGGCATACCCGATGTAGGGATTCAGCGCCGTGGCCAGCGACACCGTGCTCTGGGCGTAGAACTCGCAACGCTTCTCGTTGGCGGTAATGCCCTTGACACAGAATTCCGTCAACTGCCGCAGCATGTTGGTCATGATGGTGATCGAAGTGAGGACGCTGTGGGCCATAGTCGGCATCATGACGTTGAGCTCCAGTTGCCCCGCCTGCACGGCCAGCGTGACCGCGGTGTCGTAGCCCACGACCTGGAACGAAACCATTGCGGCCAACTCGGCCATCACGGGATTGATCTTCCCCGGCATGATTGACGAACCGGGCTGGAGCGCAGGCAAATTGATTTCAGCCAGTCCAGTGTTGGGACCGGACGACAGCAGGCGGAGATCGTTGGAGATGCGGATGACCTCCAATGCTAGATTGCGCAGAGCGGAGCTAACCGATGCCATCGCCAGATTCGACTGCATCGCATAGCGCATGTCATCGGCCGGCATTAGCTTCTGGCCGGAGATGCGTGCGAGGTTGGCGACTGCCTTCTCGCGGTAATCGGGATGGGTGTTGATGCCGGTGCCGACGGCCGAGCCTCCGAGTCCGAGTTCGCGCAGTAGCTCTGACTGTTGCTCGATGGCCTTTTTCGCCCGTGCGATCGCGCCGGCATAGGCAGTGAACTCCTGACCGAGTCGCATGGGAACGGCGTCCATCATGTGCGTCCGCCCGGACTTCAGGATGTGATGAAATTCTTTGCCCTTGGCCTCCAACGCCGTAATGAGGCCTTCGAGTGCGAGAGAAAGCTTCTGCAATTCGAGCAGAGTAGCCAATCGCATGGCGGTAGGGAAGACGTCGTTGGTGGACTGGCCATAATTAACGTGGTCGTTAGGGTGTGCGTGCTTGTACTCGCCGAGTTTCCCACCGAGCAACTCCGAGGCGCGGTTGGAAATGACCTCGTTGGTGTTCATGTGGAAGCTGACGCCAGCTCCGGCCTGGAATACATCGACCACGAACGCATGGTTCCACTTACCTTGCTGCACTTCTTGGGCGGCTTGGATAATCGCTTCGGCGGTTTTCGCGTCCACCAGTCCCAACTCGCGATTGGCTTCGGCTGCGGCTTCTTTGACCATAGCGATGGCGCGAATCAACGATGGATGCGCCCGCAGTCCGCTGATGGGGAAGTTCTCCACCGCGCGCGCAGTCTGCACACCGTAGTACACGTCAGCGGGAATTTCTTTGGTGCCGAGGGAATCTTTTTCGGTACGAGTGGACGGCTTGGACATGCGCTGCCTCCAGCAGAGAGATGAGGGCGGAGGCCGGAAGGGTGCAAGGTCGCGACAATCCCACATAGCCAAAATCAAGCGACGCGTTGGGTCACCCGGATTTAGAAAGGGTAATGAGGGAAGAAAACAATGTGGTCCGCCGAAGTCTGAGGGAAAATGCAAGTCACTTGGTATCGGTCGGATTCCCACTTGGCTTCGGCACAAATGGTTCGAATCGGGAAGACATGACGCGGGAGAAAGCAAATTCCCAAGCTACATAAACTGGGAACCAAAAGAGAATTGTGGATCCAAGGAACCAAACTCCTCTCAATCCAAGAAAATAGCAAACAGCTAATGTGAGGAGGAGTGCGATGAAACCCGAGAGGCGTAACTGCCAGCGTGCTGGCTGCAACTTCGCCGAACATCCTGGGCAAAGTAACGGACTCCCAGGCCGCACTTCAGTATTAGGCAGTGTGGCGCCGCAAAACGGACATTTCAGAGTGGGCCACTTCATGCTTGCATTCCGATCACTGCCGGAGAGGCGCCCCAGCCAAGCTCCTCTAGTATGTCCCTCGATCGGTTCGCCAAATGTTGGTCTTGGTCGAATTACGCGGTAATTTCCACCAACTCCGCGATCTTCGCCTGCCACTCCTTCGGGCCGGACTCGTGGACGGAATTGCCGTTCACATCCACCGCAACCGTGACCGGCATGTCCTCGACCTCGAATTCGTAGATGGCTTCCATGCCGAGATCGGCGAAGCCCAGCACGCGCGACTTCTTGATGGCCTTCGAGACCAGGTAAGCGGCGCCGCCCACCGCCATCAAGTAAACCGCCTTGTGGTCGCGAATGGCTGCGATGCCTTCCGGTCCACGTTCCGATTTGCCCACCATACCGAGCAGGCCAGTCTCCTTCAGCATCTGGCGCGTGAATTTATCCATACGTGAGGCGGTTGTCGGACCTGCTGGGCCAACGACTTCATTCCTCACCGGATCGACCGGTCCAACGTAGTAGATGAAACGGTTGGTGAAATCCACCGGAAGGTCCTCGCCGCGCTTGAGCATCTCCGTCATGCGCTTGTGCGCGGCATCGCGACCGGTGAGCAGCTTGCCGCTAAGAAGAATGACCTCGCCGGTTTTCCACGTCGCCACGTCTTGGCGCGTGACCGTGTCGAGGTTCACGCGCCGCGCGCCCGCCGGATTGTAGGTCAATTCGGGCCAGTCCTTCAGCGACGGCGGCTGCAACGCGACCGCCCCAGAGCCGTCGAGCACGAAGTGAGCGTGGCGTGTGGCCGCGCAATTCGGAATCATCGCTACCGGCAGATTGGCGGCGTGCGTGGGATAGTCCTTCACCTTCACATCCAGCACCGTGGTCAGCCCGCCCAGTCCCTGCGCACCGATACCGAGCGCATTGATCTTTTCATACAGCTCGACGCGCAACTCCTCGGCGCGGTTCTTCGGCCCGCGGGTCATCAGCTCCTGGATGTTAATCGGCTCCATCAGAGCTTCCTTGGCCAGCAGCATCGCTTTC
>Ga0097691_1000550_pt1 | contig 32108 bp, 31 predicted proteins | sample NGESurdeep072012_8_FD_72858 | JGI IMG/M metagenome (GOLD analysis project Ga0097691, IMG submission 72858) | Arctic peat soil microbial communities from Barrow, Alaska - NGEE Surface sample 210-1 deep-072012 | ecosystem: Environmental > Terrestrial > Soil > Wetlands > Peat ... | reverse complement strand
TGTGAAGCTGTGCACGACATCGCTCGCGTGGAGCAGTGAGCCGTCGTGGAAGCGAACGCCGGGCCGCAGATGAAAGAGATAGGTGCGACCATCGGGAGTGACGTCCCATCGCGAGGCGAGGGCTGGCCCAACCTTCGCATCAGGGCTGAAGCGGGTGAGTCCGTCGAACAGGTACGACACGGCGCGTCCCGTTGGAACATCGGTGGAGAGCGCGGGGTCGAGAGATTTAGGATCGTAGCGGTCGCGCGCGTCGATCAGGGTGCGGCGATGGGCGGCGTCTCCGCCGTTGCAGGCGGCGAGCAGCACGAGCGCGACGAGTGGAAGACGAGTGCAAACGAGTGACATTGCGGAGCTCGTGTGGGAGCGCGCCCGCGCGTCGCCTTCACGTGGCTACGACGTTGACACAGCAGTACTATTCGGGTGAACTTATCGGGCCCCAAGTGAAGCGTCAATCGTGAGTTATGTCCTGTGCGTCGACGACAACGAGGACATGCGCCTGATGGTGCGTGAGGTCCTCCAATCGGCGGGGCATGAGACCGATCTGGCGGCCGACGGACTGTCCGCGCTTGCATCCATCCAGGAGCGCGAGCCGGATCTGCTCGTGCTCGATCTCGTCATGCCCGGCATGAGCGGGCTCGAGATGCTGCCGAAGGTGCGCGCGGAGCGCCCTGACGTTCCCGTCATCATGATCACCGCCTATGGCGATGCCGAAACGCGTCGCAAGGCGATCGAGCGCGGCGCGGTGGGCCTCTTGACCAAGCCGATCGATTTCGCGCTGCTGCGGCATGAAATCGATACCAGGCTCGGGCAGGCCGCATGACCGCGACCATCCTCGTCGTCGACGACGAGCCCGATCTCGAGGCTCTGGTGCTGCAGAAGTTCCGCAAGCAGATTCGCGACGGCGTGGTGCAATTCGTATTCGCCCATGACGGCATCGAGGCGCTGCAGTCGATCGAGGATCATCCGCATGTCGACATGGTGGTGTCCGACATCAACATGCCGCGGATGGACGGTCTCTCGCTGTTGCAGAAGCTGCAGGAGGCCGAGGACAAGAAATCGACCATCATCGTTTCGGCCTATGGCGACATGAGCAATATCCGCACCGCGATGAATCGCGGCGCGTTCGATTTTCTGACCAAGCCGATCGATTTCGGCGATCTCGAAATGACCATCGACAAGACCATCCGTCATGTCGAGATGATGCGCGAGGCGCGCCGCCGCCAGGCCGAGGCCGAGCGCGCGCATGCGTCGCTCTCGCGGTATTTTTCGCCGCAGATCGCCTCCCGGCTCGCCGCCGTCGGCGACAGCGACGGCATGGAAGTGCACTGGCGCGAGATCGCGACCATCTTCACCGATATCACCAGTTTCACCTCGCTGGTGGAAAGCGCGGCACCGGAAGTGCTGGGCGCGCTGCTCAACGAATATGTCGGCGGCATGACCGACGTCGTGTTCGCGCATGAAGGCACGGTCGCGAAGATCATCGGCGACGCCATCCAGATTCTGTTCAACGCCCCCGGCGACCAGCCGGACTATGCGGCCCGCGCGATCGCCTGCGCGCACGATCTCGATGTCTGGGCCGAGGCGTTTCGCGAGCGCTGGAAGGCCAAGGGCGTGAATTTCGGCGCCACCCGCATCGGCGTTCACGCCGGCCCGGCGCTGGTCGGAAATTTCGGCGGCAGCCGCTTCTTCGATTACACCGCCTATGGCGATACCATCAATACCGCGGCACGGCTTGAAACCGCCAACACGTTTCTCGGCACCCGCATTTGTGTCAGCGCCACGGTGGCTGACGCCACCGAAAAGTTTCAAGGACGGCCTGTCGGCGACCTGATGCTGCGCGGGCGCAGCGAGCCGCTGCGTGCCTACGAGCCGCTGACGGCGGCGGCGTTTAAGGGACCGGCGACGACGCAATATTCCGAGGCCTTCGCCAAGCTGGAAGCCGGCGACGCCGCGGCGATGCCGGCCTTCGCGGCACTGGTCGGTCTGCATGCCGACGATGCCTTGGCTGGCTTCCACTTGAGACGGCTGCTCAACGGTGCCAAGGGCGTCCGCATGCAGCTGGAATAAGGGCATCCAGGAGACGGCAGACATGACACGCGATTTTCCGGCCGGCAATTATCGCTTCATTCCGGCGGTGTTTCAGTATTCGAGCGGTGCCGCCGCCGATTCCGGCTTTGAGATCGAGCGCGTGCGCTTCGACAGGCTGCTGCCGCTGGCCGAAGGTTTTGCGCAGGCCGCGAACTACATTCGCGCCTCGGGGCGTCCGCTGACGTCGTTTTGCGCCTGCGAGCTGCGTTCGCCGGCGGCGTTTACCGAGGACGGGTTTCGGATCTTCAATGAGCATTACGTCAAGACGCTCGCGGAATGGGGCCTGTTCGATGGCGCCGTCAATCCGGTGGCGCGCAGCAACGTTTGCCCGGAGATCGATCCACCGGCCGAGCCGTCATTTTATGCATTTTCCTTCACGCGGCCGAGCCAGGGAACCGGAACAGCCACGACGCCGACATTCGTCATCGCCGGCGGCGCCGAATTGCGCGGCGGAAGCGGGAGCTATCCCGAGCGTATCGTGAGCTACCGCGACCTCGGTCCGGACGGACTGAAAGAGAAAGTCCGCTTCACCGTCCACGAAATGGAAAGCCGTCTCGGCACATTCGGTTTCGGCTGGAAGGATACAACGGCGGTGCAGGCCTATTCAGTTCACGATTTCCATCCAGTCATATCAGACGAACTGGTCCGCCGCGGCGCCACGCGATCCGGCCTGACCTGGCATTTTGCGCGCCCGCCGGTGATCGACCTCGAATACGAGATGGATTGCCGCCGCGTCACACGTGAGACGGTGATCTGAAAACGAGCGACCGCCCCGTCAGCGCTCGCGCGGATCGAGCGCGTCGCGCAAGCCGTCGCCCACCAGATTGAATGACAGCACCACGAGAAAGATCGCAAGCCCCGGCCACAATGCCATCCACGGCGCGTTGGTCAGAAAACGTTGCGCTGAATTCAGCATGCTGCCCCATGACGGCGCGGGCGGCTGCTGGCCGAGGCCGAGAAACGATAGTGCGGCTTCGGCGATGATCGCGGCCGCGATCGAAAGCGTCGCCTGCACCAATAACGCCGGCATGATATTCGGTAAAATGTGGAACAGCGCGATCCGCCAGCGCGGATTGCCCATGGCGCGCGCGGCTTCGACGTAGTCCTCGACCTTGACGCTCATCACCTGGCCGCGGGTCAGCCGCACGAAGATCGGCGTCGTGGTGATGCCGATGGCGATCATGGCGTTGCCGAGGCTCGGCCCGAGAAATGCCGCCAGTGCAATGGCGAGGATCAGGAACGGGCAGGCCAGCATGGCGTCGGTGATGCGGCTGATCAGGGCGTCGATGAAACCGCCGCGATAGCCTGACAGCAGCCCGAACGGCACGCCGATCCCGAGCGCAATCCCGACCGAGATCGCGCCAGCCATCAGCGACGCGCGCGCGCCATAGATCACGCGCCCCAAGATATCGCGGCCGAGGTCGTCGGTGCCGAACCAGTGCAGCGCCGAGGGCGGCTTGCGCACCAGCGTCCAGCTGGTCGCGATCGGGTCATAGGGCACGATCAGGGGCGCAAACACCGCGAGCACGATGAACGTCGCGATCACAATCAGCCCCACCACAGCGCCCTTGCGCTGAAACAGGCGGCGCAGCGCGCGCCGCGCCGGGCTTTCCAGTTCGTCTGATACGGCAATGGGGATTGCGCCGAGCGCGGCGTCGGTCATGCGCTTAAGCCCTCAGCCGCGGGTTGACGAGGATATAGGCGATATCGGCGATCAGGTTCAGCGTAATATAGATGGTCGCCGTGACCAGCACGACGCCCTGCACGACGGCATAGTCGCGATTGAACACCGCATCGACGATCAGCTTGCCGAATCCCGGTATCGAAAAAATCTGCTCGGTCAGCACCGCGCCCGACAGCAGTGTGCCGAGTTCGAGCGCCCCGAGCGTAATGATCGGCGTCAGCGCGTTGCGCATGGCGTGCTTGAGGATGACAGAGCGTTCGGAGAGGCCCTTGGCGCGCGCGGTGCGGACATAATCGCTTTCGAGCACCTGCAGCATGGCGCTGCGGGTATGCCGCATCAGGATCGCCGCAATGGCGTTGCCCAGCACGAAGGCGGGCATGATGGTGGCAGCGAGGCTGGCGCGCCAGTTTTCGGAGAGCGGCACGTAGCCCGAAGCCGGCAGCCAGCCGAGCTCGATCGAGAACAGAAAGATCAGCATGATCCCGAGCCAGAAATTCGGCGTCGAGATACCCCACAGCGCGAACAGGTTCGCGCCGTAGTCCCAGAAGGTGCCCTTCTTCACCGCCGACACGATGCCAGCCGGAATGCCGATCAGAAAGGCGATCACGATCGCCATCGACGCCAGCTGGATCGTTACCGGCAGTTTCTGTTCGATCAGGTCGCGCACCGGCACCTTGATGCGGAGCGACTCGCCGAAGTCGCCGGACAGCACGCCTTTGACCCAGTAGACATACTGGATCGGAATCGGCTGATCGAGCCGATATTGCTGGCGGATATGCGCGATGACATCGGGATCGCGTTCCTCGCCGGCCATCACCAGCGCCGGATCTCCGGGCAATAAATGCTGCAGCGAAAAGATCAGGATCGACACGAAGAAGAGCGTCGGGATCAGCTGGATGAGGCGTTTGGCAAGGAAACTCAGCATGGGTCGGTTCGTTTCCCGGACGCAGCGCAGCGTGCAACGGTGCGCTGCAGACCCAGGATCCATCCTAGAAGCGTGGTAGGTCCCGGCTCTGCGGAGCAGCGTAAGGACGCTGCACCGCGTCCGGGACACGAGAGCAAGTGAGTAGTCATACTCACTTCAACTTCAACCCGACCACACGCACCAGCCCGTCCGGCATCTGCTTGTAACCTTCAAGTCTCGTGGTGTGCGCAATCAGGATTTTGCGGTGAAAGATGTAAAGGATCGGCTCACCGTCGAGCGCGGCCTTCGTCAGCTTTTCATAGATAGCTTTCCGTTGCGCCTGATCCGTGACCAGACGGGCGTCATCGAGCGCCTTGTCGGCATCAGGATTGGACCATGCGCTATAGTTCTGCGGCGCTCCGGTTTTCAGGAAGATGAAGGAGTTGCCGTCCGGATCGATCCGTCCGCTCCACGCCAGCATGAAGGCCTGGTATTCTCCGGCTTCGGCCTGTTTCAGCGATGTCGCGAACTCAGTAACCCTGATCTTCATGTCGAAGCCGGCCTCCGCCGCCATCGACTGGATCACCTGGGCGACGGCTTCGGTTTCCGCACCTTTCGGCACCATGAAATCGACACTCACCGGCAAGGTAACGCCCGCTTCCTTCAACAGCGTCTTGGCCTTGGCAATATCTCGTGGGCGAACCGGGAAAGCTTTCTGGTAATACGGATGATCGGGATTAACCCACTGGTTGCCGGGTTTGAACTCGCCGTTGAACACGACCTGATTGATGGCTTCGCGATCGATCGAGAGGTCGAGCGCCTGGCGTACCTTGGCGGACTGGCTGAGCGGCCCCTTGGCCTTGTCCTTGCCGATGTTCAGTGTCACGCCCTGATAGCCGAGCTCGATCGCGGTCGATAGTTTGAGTTTCGGGTCGGCCTGCACCGCCTTGATGTCAGTCGCCAGCAGGCGTTCGATCAGATCGAGGCCGCCGGATTTCAGATTGGCGAGCCGAACCGTCGCGTCCACCAGCGGGAGATACACGATGCGGTCGATATGGATATTGTCCTTGTCCCAGTAGTCGGCAAATTTCTCGAACACGATGCGATCCTGCTGCACGCGTTCGACGAATTTGTAGGGACCGGCGCAAACCGGATGCAGTCCGAACTTGTCGCCTTCCTCCTTGGCTGCCTTGGGGGAGACCATCATCCCGGCGCGATCGGTGAGCTGCGAGATCAGCGGCGAGAACGGCGTCTTCAGCACCAGCTTGATGGTCAGGGGATCGACGACGTCGACATGGTCGAGCGCGGCCAGCTCCGGCTTGCGGAAAGACGTCGGCAGCGTGAGGTGGCGCTCGAGCGAGAATTTCGCGGCCTCGGCGTTGAAGGGCTCGCCGTCGTGAAATTTCACGCCCGGACGCAGCTTGATCGTGACCTCCTTGCCGTCAGCGGATGTTTCGTGGGACAGCGCGAGCTGCGGCACGATGTTGAGTTTTTCGTCGATGTCGAACAGCTTGTCGCAAAACGCCGCAAATACGATGCGGCCGACATAGGTGCGCGCGAGCGTCGGATCGAGAATGTCGGGATCCTCGGCAAGGCCGATGCGCAGCGTGGTCTGGGCTTGAACGCCGACATCAAGCGACAGCAGCAATGCCGCCGCAATAACCGCCAAACGCAATATCTTCATTGGACTGGTCTCCCCATTCAAAATTCACACGACTGCCGGCGGCACTGCCGCGACTATATCAACCCCGGAGGAACCGGGTACTTCTTCCCTGTGACCGCTGAAAGCCGCTACCAGTCGCTCCAGCGCCGGCGAAAAGGCGCTATCGGCGGGAACGACGGCATCCGGCGCCGGCAGTTCCGCGGTGCGGTGACACGCGGTTAAGTGTCCGGCCGCATCGGCGAGCAGTTGCGGCGGCTCAATGCGGCAGCGCTCGATCACATAGGGGCAGCGCGTATGAAAGCGGCAGCCCGATGGAGGATCGAGCGCGCTCGGCATCTCTCCCTGCAGCAGCATGCGGCTGCGCTTTGCCCGCGGATCAGGTACCGGGATCGCAGACAGCAGCGCGCGGCTGTAGGGGTGACGGGGTGAGGCGAACAGCGCTTGCGTATCCGCGGTCTCCACGATCCCGCCGAGGTTCATCACGGCAACACGGTCGGCGATGTGCTTCACGACAGCAAGGTCGTGCGAGACGAAGATGTAGGCGAGGCCAAGCCGGTCCTGCAGATCGCGCAGCAGGTTGAGGATTTGCGACCGGATCGACACATCCAGCGCCGATACCGGCTCGTCGCAGATGATCAGCTTCGGTTCGACCGCCAGCGCCCGGGCGATGGCGATGCGCTGGCGCTGGCCGCCGGAAAATTCGTGGCTGTAGCGGCGCGCGAAGCGCGGCTCCAGCCCGACCAGACGCAACAATTCCTCGACGCGCTCGCGTCGGCCTGCGGGCGGCACGAGGTCATGCAGCGCCAGCGGTTCGGTCAGGATCTGGCTGACGGTCATCCGCGGGTTAAGCGACGCATAGGGGTCCTGAAAGATGATCTGCGCATCGCGGCGGAAGGCGCGCAATTCCTTCGCATCCAGTGCGAGCAGATCGCGGCCCTCGAAGCTGATGTGGCCTGAATCCGGCTCGATCAGCCGCAGCACCAGCCGGCTCACGGTGGATTTGCCGCAACCGGATTCGCCGACCAGCGCCAGCGTCTTGCCGGCATCGACGCTGAAGCTGACCCCGTCAACCGCCCTGATGAATGCGGTCGGCCGCCCGAACACCGAACGGTCGGCGACAAAATGCTTTACGAGATTTTGGACTTCGAGCAGGGCCATCACGACACCAGCCTCTCCAGCGGCGCCTTGATGCAGCGCGACCAGTGACCGGGGCTTAACGCCACCATCGGCGGCGGCGCAGCGACGCAAGTTTCGCCGACGAACGGGCAGCGCGCGGCGAAGCGGCAACCGGACGGCAGTTTCGTCATGTTCGGAACGATGCCCTCGATGGTGGCAAGGTGCGAGGCACGGCGGTCGAGCCGCGGAATCGAGCCGAGCAGGCCGACGGTGTAGGGGTGCTGTGGAGTTGCGAACAATTCGTCGACCGTTGCGCGCTCGACGATCTCGCCGGCATACATCACCGCGACCTCGTCGCAGACCTCGGCGACCACGCCGAGATCGTGGGTGATAAGAATGATCGCGGCACCGCTCGCCGCCTTCAGCTCGCGCATCAAATCGAGGATTTGCGCCTGCAAGGTAACGTCAAGCGCGGTGGTGGGCTCGTCCGCGATCAGCAGCATCGGATCGCAGGCCAGCGCCATCGCGATCATGACGCGCTGGCGCATTCCGCCCGAGAGCTTGTGCGGATATTCGTCGATGCGCCGCTCCGGCGAAGGGATGTGGACGCGGCGCAACAGTTCGATCGCGCGTTCGCGCGCCTTGCGCCGCAATCCTCCGCGATGGCGCAGGATGGTCTCGATAATCTGCTCGCCGATGGTGAAGCTCGGATTGAGCGAGGTCATCGGCTCCTGGAAGATCATCGCCAGACGGTTGCCGCGCAGGTCGCGCAGGGTCTGGTCAGGCACATCAAGCAGATCGAAGCCGTCGAAACGGATCGAGCCAGTGACTTCAGCTGCTTGCTTCGACAACAGGCCCATGATGGCGAGCGAGGTCACGCTTTTCCCGCAGCCGGATTCGCCGACCAGCCCCAACGTCGCGCCATTGGCCACGCTGAGGTCAACACTGTCGACCGCGTGGGTGGTGCGACCGTCGTCGCCATGGAATATGACACGGAGGTTTTCGATTTCGATCAGCGGGACAACAGTCATTTCTGACCCGCAATCGCCGCTTCGATGCCAGCGTCGATGGTCGCGCGATCGGTAACGCCAGCCGGATTTTTGCGACTGGGGAGGAACTGGCGGAAATGCACCCAGCGCTCGCGGCTTACCTGTTCGAGGCGTTCGAGCTCGCAAAGCGGATCGCTGTGGTCGTCGACGCGCAGATCGAGATCAGACCATTCCTCATCGCCGTAGATCAGAAGTGCCGCCGATTGCTTGCCGCGCTTGTCTCCGCCCGCGGCTTCGCCTGATCGCATCGCCGCGATCAGACGTTGCGCGAATGGCAGGCTTTCGCTTGCGAGGTAGGCTTTCGCGGTGTCGTCCAATACGCTTGCCCCCACAAGCATGTTGCCGGCAATGGAAAAACCGTTGCCCTCGATATGCCCGCACCAGTCGACGCATTCGCGCCCGGTATGTGACGCGATGCGGCCGGCGGCGTCCATGATGTGAAGTTGCCGGCTTTGGTGGCCGGCGTCCGCTGCAATCAGGGTCTCGACGATGTCGCGGGGCTCAAGTCCGTCGCGAAGCAGCCGCAAACCGTCGATGCCGTAATATGGATTGACCAGCGCCTGGGTCGCGATACCACCAATGCCGGCGGCGATATGCGGCACGCGGGCGCCGACCGCGAAGAACCGTGTCGCAACGGCGATTCCGAATTGGCCGGTGGCATTGTCTCGGGCGATGATCGACCAGGTCATCTCAGCCCTTAGCGTCCGGCCGCGTAACCCTGCATACCGCGGGGATTGGCGGCGGCACGTCGTCGGCGGCCGACCTTGGAGGCGGCGGTCAAGCGGCCCTCCGACCAGTCCGGGCCGGTCTCCACGATATGACCGCGGCGCTTCAGCGTATCGACGGTCGCCTTCGGCACGCGGTTCTCGACCACGAGCACGCCCGGTCGCGAGGTGCGCGGCCAGAACGAGATCGGGAAATGCTCCGAATGCCACGCCGGCGCGTCGATCGCTTCCTGCAGATTCATCCTGGCGTGAACGTGCCGCAGAAAGAATTGCGTGGTCCATTGATCCTGCTGATCGCCGCCGGGCGATCCCCATGCCATGTACGGTTCGCCGTCGCGCAGCGCCATGGTCGGACTGAGCGTGGTGCGCGGGCGCTTGCCCGGCGCCAGCGCTGCGGGGTGATTTTCCTCGAGCCAGAACATCTGCGCGCGGCTGCCGAGGCAGAAGCCGAGTTCCGGAATCACCGGTGACGATTGCAGCCAGCCGCCGGACGGGGTCGCCGAGATCATGTTGCCGGCCTGGTCGATGATGTCGAAATGCACGGTGTCGCCGCGCACCTCGCCGAACCGCCCCACGGTGGGCTCGCCGGCGCCCATGGCGCCGACCGCCTCACGGCTGCCTTCCTGACGGCGCAGCTTCACCACCGAAACAAAACCTTCGACCGAGCCGGGGACGAAGTCGAGCGACGCCTTGTCCGAGATCAGCTTGCGGCGCTCATCATTGTAGGCGTCGGACAGCAGCGTCGCGATCGGAATTTCGTTGAAGTTCGGATCGCCGTAGAACTTTTCGCGGTCGGCAAAGGCGAGCTTGGCGCATTCGACCTGCAGATGAATGAATTCCGGTCCCGCGGGATCGAGCCCGTCGAGTTCGAATCCCTTCAATAGCGCGAGCTGCTGCAGCATCACCGGACCCTGGCTCCAGACGCCGGGCTTGCAGACGGTGTAGCGGCCATAGTCATAAGTGAGCGGCGCTTCGACGGTCGGCTGCCAGCGCGCCATGTCGTCGGCGCGCAGCACGCCGCGATGCGGCGAGCCGCTGACGTCCATGACGTCTTGCGTACGGCAGAACTGGTCGATCGCCTCGGCGACGAAGCCGTGCGACCAGGCCTTGCGCGCGCGTTCGATCTGCGCGACGCGGTCGGCGCCGGCGCTTTCGACTTCCTTCAGGATGCGGGCATAGGTTTCCGAGAGCGTCTTGTTGGTGAAGAGGGTGCCGGGCTTCGGCACTTCATTGTCAGGCAGATAGACCGCGGCCGAAGTCTTCCAGTGCTTGCGGAACATCTGTTCGACGGTTGCAATGGTCGCGCAGGCGCGTTCCACCAGCGGGTAGCCGTCGCGGGCGTAGGCGATGGCCGGCTCGAGTACGTCGCGCAGCCGCAGCGTGCCATAGTCGCGCAGCAACAGCATCCAGGATTCGAACGTGCCGGGAACGCAGGCGGCGAGCAGCCCCGTGCCGGGCACCATTTCCAGGCCCTCGCTGCGGTAATGCGCGATGGTTGCGCCTGATGGAGCAGGGCCCTGGCCGCAAATCACCTCGGTGCGGCCGCGCCTGGTATCGTGGACGATGATCGGCACGTCGCCGCCGGGACCGTTCAAATGCGGCTCCACCACCTGCAGCGTAAATGCCGTGGCGACACCGGCGTCGAAAGCATTGCCGCCCTTCTCCAGGGTAGCCATCCCGACCGCGGTGGCGATCCAGTGGGTGGACGTCACGACACCGAAGGTGCCCTCGATTTCCGGCCTGGTCGTGAACGGATCGGGATTGATCTTGCTCATTGGATTCCATCTTCGGGCTGATGCCGCGGGGCGAGCGCACTTGACCACAGCCAAGGCTGCCTGCCAACGGGTCTGGAGCAATGCCTTACTCCCATCATCGTGATCATGCGGCTGTGGCGTCAGCCGGATTGTTGACGGCGTGACAGGCGACGCCGTCGATCAGCGCGGGCGCCTGCCTGCGGCAGAGATCGAACACCAGCGGGCAGCGCGGGTTGAATGCGCAGCCGGGCGGCGGATCGATCGGATTGGGGATTTCGCCTTTTACCGGAATCCGCTGGCGGCCGGACATCGCTAGATCGGGCACCGCGCCCAGCAGCATTTTCGTGTAGGGCATTCGCGGGTGGCTGAACAGTTCGCGGCCATCCGCGATCTCGACGATGCGGCCGAGATACATCACGCCGATGCGGTTCGCCATGTGCCGGACCACGGCAAGGTTGTGGCTGATGAACAGGTAGGTAAGCCCGAACTTGTCCTGCAGGTCGCGCATCAGATTGAGGATCTGCGCCTGCACGGAAACATCGAGCGCCGAGGTCGGTTCGTCGCAGACGATGAATTCGGCTTCGGACGCCAGCGCGCGGGCGATTGCGATCCTTTGCCGCTGCCCGCCGGAAAATTCGTGGGAATATTTCCAGCCGTCATCGGCGTGCAGGCCGACCAGATTCAGCAGCTCGCCAACCCGCGCCTGAATATTGCGCTCGCCCTGGATCAGATCGAAGGCGCGGATTGGTTCGGCGACAATGGCATCGACCCGAAGGCGCGGGTTGAGGCTCGCATAGGGGTCCTGGAAAATCATCTGAATGCGGCGGCGCAATTGCTGACGTGCCTGCAATTGTCGGGCGTCGCTCATCGAGATCCCGTCGATGACCACTTCGCCGGAGGTCGGCGGCAGCAGCCCGACGACCATTCGGGCCACCGTGGTCTTTCCCGAACCGGATTCGCCGACCAGCGCGAAGGTCTCGCCCCTGGCGATGTCGAAGGTCACGCCGTCGACCGCTTTGAGAAATTCCAGATGGCCGCCTTCAAGCATCCGGTTCAGCCAGGGTTTTGAAACGTCGAATACGCGGCGCAGGTTTCTGACGTCGATGAAGGGCGCGGTGGTCATGCCGCCGTTTCTTTCGCGGCAGCGTCATAGAGATGGCAGGCCACGGCTTGGGTGCCATGCCTGATCGGCTCCGGCCGTTCGATCCGGCAGCGATCGAACGCGAACGCGCAGCGCGGATTGAACGAGCAGCCCGGCGGGATTGCGGAAAGCCGCGGCATCGAGCCGGGAATCTGGACAAGGCGCGCGGCGTCGCCCGCGAGCGTCGGGATCGCGCCCATCAAACCCCTGGCATAAGGATGCAGCGGGTTCTGCACGACGTCCTGCACCGGGCCGATTTCGGCGATGCGGCCGGAATACATCACGGCGACGCGGTCCGAGGTTTCGGCGATAACGCCCATGTCATGGGTCACAAGCATGACAGCGGTGCCGTGATCGCGCGCGAGGCGCTTGATCAGCGAGATGATCTGCGCCTGCACGGAGACGTCGAGAGCCGTGGTCGGCTCGTCGGCGATGATCAGTTCCGGTTCGGCGCAAATCGCAAGCGCGATCACGACGCGCTGGCGCATGCCGCCGGAGAATTCGTGCGGATAGGCATCGATGCGCTTGTCCGGCGCGGGAATGCCGACCTCGGCCAGCAGATCGATGGCGCGCTTGCGCGCGGCCTGTCCCGAGAGATTGGTATGCGTTTTGATGGTCTCGACCAGCTGATCGCCGATCCGGTACAGCGGGTTCAGGCTGGTGAGCGGGTCCTGAAAGATCATTCCAATCCGCTTGCCGCGGATCCGGCGCAGTTCTTCCGGCGGCAGATTGTCGATCCGCATGCCCGACAGATAAATCTCGCCACCGGCGATGCGGCCGGGCGGATCGATCAGGCCGATCACCGCCAGACCGGTGACGGATTTTCCGGCGCCGGATTCGCCGACCACGCCGAGCACTTCTCCCTTGGCGATATCGAAGGAAATTCCGTCGATGGCGCGAAGAACGCTGCGGCGGGTGACGAACTCCACCTGAAGATTACGCACTGAGAGAACGGGTTCGGTCATGCGATTAGATATTTGGGAATGGCGCTGCTTCTCATCGGAGCTTCGGATTGAGCGCGTCGCGCAGCCAGTCGCCGAGCAGGTTGATGGAGAGGATCAGCCCCGCAAGCGCAAAGCCCGGGAAGGCGACGATCCACCACTCACCGGAAAACAGATAATTGTTGCCGATCCGGATCAGGGTGCCGAGCGACGGCATGGTGTCGGGCATGCCGGCGCCCAGAAACGACAACGTCGCCTCGGTGATAACAGCGAGCGCGAGATTGATGGTCGCGATCACCAGGATCGGACCCATCGCGTTGGGCAGCACATGGCGCAGCATGATCACGTGGGCGGGAAGACCAATCAGCTGCGCCGCCGCCACGTAATCCTTGTTCTTCTCCACCATCACCGAGCCGCGCACGGTGCGCGCGTATTGCACCCAAAAACTCAATCCAATAGCAAAAACCAGCACCGCCAGCGTACTCATGGCGTCGAGCCGATTGCCGAACACCGACTTGACGACGCCGTTGATGAGCAGCGCGATCAGAATGGCAGGAAAGGTAAGCTGCACGTCGGCAATGCGCATGATCAGGCCATCGACGGCGCCACCGACATAGCCGGCGATGAGTCCAAGGATGATGCCCAGCGTGCCGGCGAACACGACGCCGAGAACGCCAACCGTCAGAGAAATGCGCAAGCCATAGAGAATGGCGGAAAAGACGTCGCGGCCCTGTTCGTCGGTGCCGAGCAGGAACGGGCTTTGGCCGTCGGCGGTCCATAGCGGGGCGATCCGCGAATTCATCAGTTGAAGCTGCGCCGGATCGAACGGGTTCTGCACCGAAAGAACGGAGGCGAATATCGCGAGCAGGAAGAACAGCACGGTCACGGCGGCGGCGACCATGGTGAGCCGCGAGCGGCGAAACGAGTAGAACATGTCGCTCTCGATCGCCCGCCCGAGCCAGCGCGCCGGCGCGAAGCCGGTGCGCGGCGCGCTCGGTTCGACTTTGTGCGGGACGACGACTTCGCTCATGCGCTCTCTCGCGTTCAGGCCGGGCGGCTGATGGTCGAGCGCAGCCGCGGATCGACCACCGTGTAGAGGATATCAACCACCAGATTGATGGTGACGAAGATCAGCGACACCATCAGCAGGTAGGCTGCCATGATCGGAATATCGACGTTCTGCACAGCCTGGACGAACAGCAGTCCCATGCCCGGCCATTGGAATACGGTCTCGGTAATGATCGCAAATGCAATAACCGAGCCAAACTGCAGGCCGGCGACGGTGATGACCGGAACCAGGGTGTTCTTCAGCGCGTGACCGAAATGAATGGCGCGGGTGGTCAATCCGCGGGCGCGGGCAAAGCGGATATAGTCGGTGCGCAGCACCTCCAGCATCTCGGCCCGCACCAGCCGCATGATCAATGTCATCTGGAACAGGCCGAGCGTGATCGACGGCATGATCAGTGCCTTGAGGCCGGAGACCGTGAGCAGCCCGGTGGTCCACCAGCCGATCCGCACCACTTCGCCCCGGCCGAACGACGGCAGCCAGCCCAGCACCACGGCGAACAGATAGATCAGCAGAATGCCGATCAAAAAGGTCGGCAGCGAGATTCCGATCAGCGATACGGCCTGCAATATCTTGGTCAGAAGCGTGTCGCGCCGCAGCGCCGAATAAACCCCCATCAGGATGCCGAACACCATGGCGAGAATGGTGGCGCAGATCGCAAGCTCCAGCGTTGCCGGCATCCGCTCCTTCAAAAGGCTCGCGACCGGTTGACGAAACTGGTAGGAGACCCCGAACTTGAACTGCATCGCATTGCCGAAATAGCGCGCAAACTGCACCGGCACCGGATCGTCGAGACCGAGCGATTGGCGGATCGCGGCGCGCTCGGCCGCCGACGTGTCCTGCGCGACCATCTGGTTGACCGGATCGCCCGCGTAGCGGAACATCGAGAACGAGATGATCCCGACCGCGATCATGACGCCAACAGCTTGAATAGCCCGGCGAAGAGTGAAAGCGAGCATGTGATCCTTTCACTTCTCTATTGATGTGGTGGACGTCACTGTCTGCCGGAAACGAAAAGTCCCGGGAGCGTGAAGCCACCGGGACTTGGGTATTGAAGCTGCCTTATTCCTGTTTGGTCGCCCAGTAGAGCAGGACCTCATTGTCCGCACGCTGGGTCAATTTCACCTTCTTCGACACGCCCCACGCCAGGGCCTGCTGATGCAGCGGGATGTAGGCGTAATCCTTGGCGGCGATCTCGAACGCATCCTTGATCAGCAAATCGCGCTTGGCGGTATCGGTCTCGAGCAGCACCTTGTCGGCAATCGCGTCCAGCTGCTTGTTGCAATAGCCACCGAGATTGGCCTCGCCGCGCGGGGATTTCGGATCGTCGCGGCAGCCCATGATGTCGTAGAGAACGTTCTGGGAATCGGACGAGGCCGGGGTCCAGCCCAGCAGGTAGAACGAAGTCTGGAAGCCGCCGGGCTTCAGCACCTTGGCGAAATACTGCTGCTTCGGCTGCGCCAGCAGGTTAATCTTGACGCCGATGCGTGCCAGCATGCCGACCACGGCCTGACAGATCGCGGAGTCATTGACGTAGCGGTCGTTGGGGCAATCCAGCGTGACTTCGAAACCGTCGGGATAGCCGGCTTCGGCGAGCAGCTTCTTGGCGCCGTCAGGATCGAATTTCGGCCGCGTGAAATCCTTTGAAAGCGAGAAGAGCTGCGGTGCGATCATCAGCGCCGACGGCGTCGAGAGGCCGCGCATCACGCGGGTCTTGATCAGTTCGATGTCCACTGCCTTGTAGAACGCCTCGCGAACGCGGATATCCTTGAACGGGTTCTTGCCCTTGACGTTCGAATACAGGAGTTCGTCGCGGACCTGATCCATGCCGAGGAAGATGGTGCGCAGTTCCGGTCCGGTCAGAACCTCGGCAGTCCCACTCGAATTCACCCGCGCAATATCCTGGATCGGGACCGGCTCGATGACATCCACCTCGCCCGACAGCAAGGCGGCGACCCGCGTCGCATCCGAACCGATCGGGGTGAAAATGATTTCCTTCAGATTATGCTCGGGCTTGCGCCACCAGTTCGGGTTGGCCTTGAACACGGTTTTCACGCCCGGCTGATGGCTCTCGACCATGAAGGGGCCGGTGCCATTGGCGTTGAGCGAGGCAAAACTCGGCGTGGTTGCCGAGGCCGGCGTCGGCGCCACCGAATTGTGCTCCTCGCACCACTTCTTGTCCATGATATACCAGCCGTCCCATTGCGAAATGAGAATGGGATTCGGCGAGTCCAGCTTCACATCGATCGTGTAGTCGTCGACTTTGATGAATTTGGCGTCGGCCGGAACGTTGGTCCCGAAATTTGAGCCCTTGGCGCGCACGCGATCCGCGGAAAAGATGACGTCGTCGGCGGTAAAGGGGTCACCATTGTGGAATTTGACGCCTTTGCGCAGGTGGAAGCGCCAGCGGGTCGGCTCCGGCGTTTCCCAGCTTTCCGCCAGCGCCGGAATGATCTTCAGATCCTTGTCGCGGGTCACCAGGCCTTCATAGACATGCCCGTGATGGGCGATGGTGGTGGTTTCCTTGAGCGTATAGGGGTCGAGCGATTTGAGGTCGCCCTGGTTGGCGTAGCGCAGGGTCTGGCTTGAAGCCGGTGACATCGCAAAAGCGACGATTGAGAGGATGGTCGCTGCAAACAAGTTTTGACGTACCGACATTTGTATACGTTCTCCGCTATGGCGCGCTGTTCATTTCTGCAATACCGACAGCCATGACCGATCCATTGTTGCCAGAGTTTGGCCGCCGCGCAAGCGCGATTTCCCTAAAAGCCAGGCCGGTTTGCGCGACGATGCCGCCATGACTAGGTTCACTGTAGACAGCGACGGCGCGCGCATAACATTCAACTTTCGGAGTGCCGGATGGCGGAACTCAGGGCCGATGTTCTCGTATTGGGCGCAGGCATGGTCGGCGTCGGCGCGGCCTTGCACCTGCAGCAGCGGGGACGGGACGTCATCTTGGTCGACAGGCACGAACTTGCCGGCGAAGAGACCAGCTACGGCAATGGCGGTATCATCGAATGTGCCTCGGTGTTTCCCTACATGTTTCCTCGGGATTTCGTCCAGATCCTGCAATACGCGATCAATCGCACGCCGCAAGTGCGCTATCATTTTTCCGAGCTGCCGGCCTTCCTGCCGTGGGTGGTGCGCTACTTCCTCGCCTCCTCGCCGGCGCGCTCGCTGCACAGCGCGATGGCCGAATTGCCCTTGATACGGCGCAGCCTGATCGAGCATGAGGCGCTGATCGCGGAGGCTGAAGTGCCGGAGCTGCTGCGGCGGACCGGTTGGATCAAGCTCTTTCGCTCCGATACAACCTTGGCGAACGCGGCACGCGATTTCGAGCGGGCGAAGCACTATGGCGTCGCGGGCGAGATTCTCGATAGCAGGGCGATTGCGCTGCGCGAGCCCAATCTGACCGGAGAGTTCGCCGGTGCGATCTATTTGCCGGCACTCGGATTCGTTCCCGATCCGGGCGGACTGGCCAAAGCCTATGCGGCGCTTTTCAAGCGCAAGGGTGGACGCTTTCTGGTGGGCGACGCGAGAACGCTTGAACGGGACGCCGGCGGATGGCGCGTCGCCGGCTCCGGCGGCGCGGCGGTCGCACGCGAAGTCGTCGTGGCATTGGGACCGTGGTCCGATCTGGTGTTTGGTCCGCTCGGATATTCCATCCCGCTCGGCGTCAAGCGCGGTTACCACCTGCACCTGGCGCCGCGCGGCAATGCCGTGCTCAATCATCCCGTTCTCGATTCAGATTTCGGCTATCTGCTGGCGCCGATGAATCGCGGCATCCGTCTCACCACCGGCGTGGAATTTGCCCGCCGCGACGCGCCGCCCACGCCGATCCAGCTTCAGCGGGCGCTGCCGCGGGCGCACGCGCTGTTTCCGTTGGGAGACGCGGTCGACGCAAAGCCCTGGATCGGCGCGCGGCCGTGCTTGCCCGATATGCTGCCGGTGATCGGGAAGGCGCCTCGCCATGCCGGGCTGTGGTTCGATTTCGGGCACCAGCACCACGGTTTGACGCTGGGCCCGGCGACGGGTCGCCTGCTGGCGGAGATGATGACCGGCGAGACGCCGTTCGCCGATCCCAGGCCCTTCGCAGTCGAGCGTTTCGGTTGACCATAAGTGCCGAATGAGGGCTCAGCCGCGGTGTCGTCCTGTCTGGCCGCTTGCGTCGCCCGGCCTCTCGCGGTGATACTGCAGCCGCCCAAATGCAATCAGGAGCGGACATGAAGGTAAACGTTGAAATAGATTGCACGCCCCTCGAAGCCCGGCAGTTCTTCGGACTTCCGGATGTGCAGCCGATGCAGACGGCGGTGATGGAAAAACTCCAGCAGCAGATGATGACGAATATCGAAAAGGTTTCTCCGGAAGCGCTGATGCAGAGCTGGTTCACGTTCGATCCGAAGCTCGCCGAGCGGTTTCAGAGCATGTTCGTGACCATGGCGGGCTTGGGCGGTACGCGCGCCGACGACAAGAAATAACGATGCCGATCGACCGAAGCGAAACGCCGGCCGCGGACCGGCTTCGTCCGCCGGGTCTCGGCCTGTTGCTGGCCGAGGTGAGAGGCATATTGGAATTCAACGCCAGCCTGCTGCTTTCGCCGCTCTTGATGCGCGCGCCGAGGGGCGACGGTCATCCGGTGCTGACGTTGCCGGGGTTCCTCGCCAGCGATCTGTCGATGGCGCCGATGCGGCGATATCTGAAGGAGCTGGGATACGACAGCTACGCGTGGAAGATGGGCCGCAATATCGGCGGCGTTTCGCGCATGCGGGCCGCGCTGCGCGACCGGCTCGCCGAGATTCACACTGCCACCGGCCGCAAAGTCAGTATCGTCGGGTGGAGCCTGGGCGGCGTCTATGCGCGCGATCTGGCGCTGCAGGCGCCGGACATGGTGCGGTATGTCGTGACGCTGGGAAGTCCTTTCGCGAACGATGTGAGAGCGACCAACGCCACGCGGCTTTACGAGGCGCTGTCAGGCGAAGCGGTTGAGGACAATTCGGAGCTTCGAAATGCGATCGCAGGCGATCTGCCGGTTCCGACCACGTCGATCTATTCACGCGCCGACGGCATCGTGAACTGGCGCACGTGCCTTCTGCGTCCCTCCGATACCGCTGAAAACATCGAGGTACATCTTGCCAGTCACATCGGACTGGGCGTGAACGCAGCCGCCTTGTGGGTGGTGGCGGATCGTTTGGCCCAGCCCGAGGGCCAATTCAGGCAATTTGAGCGATCGGGGCCGTTTGCCATTGCATATGCGCCTCCGGAGAATGCACAATCCTGATGTCCTGAACCCAGGACCGACTGCACGCCAGAAGCGCCACCAAGGCGCCGCGTGATCTGTTCGCGGGAGGAAAATATGAGTGACGCCAGGAAGCTGTCCTCGATGGACGCGTCGTTTCTGTACCTGGAAACGCCTGAGATGCCGATGCATGTCGGAAGCATGGCGATCTTCCGTCTGCCCGAGGACTACAAGGGTGACTTCTTCGAGGACTTCAAGGCGATGATCGCCTCGCGGCTGCATGTGGCCCCGATCCTCAAGGCACGGCTTGAAAAGGCGCCGCTCGACATCGATCATCCCTCCTGGGTCGAAGACGACCAGTTCGATATCGACCGCCATATCTTCCGGGGCAGTCTTCCGGCGCCCCACGACCGCGCGACGCTGGAGCGCATCGTCGGCTGGATGCATGCCAAGCTTCTCAATCGCGCCCGCCCGCTTTGGGAGTTTTATGTTTTCGAGGGCATGAAGGACAACGAGATCGGCCTCTATTCCAAGATGCATCACGCCTGCATCGACGGCGGCGCGGGCGCAGCACTCACCAACATGATCTACGATGTGACGCCGGTCCCGAGGAAGGTCGAGCCGCCGGCGGCGCGGGCCAAGGCCGGGCAGGAGCCGCGCGACATCGCCGCCAATTTCATCGACTCCTATCAGCAGCTTTGGACCCATCCCTTCGATGCCTCGGCGGCCGCCAAGGGCATCGATCTGCCGCGCTCCGGCAAGAGCGACCTCGGATCCATCCTGTTCGACAACGCCATGTTCCAGATCGAATCCGCGGTGAAGTTTGTCGGCAGCGTCCCCACCATGCTGAAGAGCGTCTCCGACGTGGTCGGAAAGATTTCCGATCCGAAATCGCGCGACAGCATGGCCAGCATAGTGTCGCCGTCGACGATCCTGAACAAATCGATTTCATCGGAACGCAGCTTTGCCGGCGCATCGATCTCGCTGTCGCAGGCGAAGGCGCTGGCCAAGCGGGCTGGCGGCAAGCTGAATGACGTGGTGCTGGCGATTTCGAGCGGCGTGGTCAGACGTTATCTGCTGGAGCGCGGTGCGCTGCCGGCAAAATCGATGACGGCCGCGGTGCCGATCTCGTTGCGCGAAGACGGCAACACCGACGCCAACAATCAGGTGTTCGGCATGATCTGCTCGATTGCGACCAACATCGAGGATCCCAAGGCGCGGCTGGAGGCGATCATCGCGCAATCCACCAAGTCCAAGGAGATGTCGCATCCACTGCGGGCGCTGATGCCGCAGGTATCCAACCTCTCGATGCTTGGCGCGCCGATCATGGTCCAGATTATGGCGCTATTGTACAGCCGCTCAAGCCTGTCGGATGTGCTGCCGCCGGCAGCGAATATCACGGTTTCCAACGTGCCCGGGCCGCGCCAGACGCTATATGCGGCGGGTGCCCGGTGTCGATTGCGACCCATGGGCTTGCCCTCAACATCACGGTGCAGAGCTATCGCGATCAACTGGATTTCGGCTTCATCGCCGGCGCCAACATCATTCCTCACGTGCAGGTTCTCTGCGACATGCTGCCCGGGGAATTCGCCGCACTGGAAGCCGCGTTTGCGCCTCCAGCCGATCTCAAAAGCGCGGCGAGCTAACTAGAGCAGGGACCGACGATGATTGAAATGCCGCCGCTGCAGTTTGCCCAGACCAACGGAATTCGTATGGGCTACTACGAAGCGGGCCCGAAGACGGACACGCCGCCGGTCATTCTCTGCCACGGCTGGCCGGAGATCGCGTTTTCGTGGCGGCACCAGATCAAGGCGCTCGCTGCTGCCGGAATTCGGGTGATTGCGCCCGATCAGCGCGGCTACGGCGCGACCGACCGGCCCGAAGCCGTCGAGTCCTATGACATCGAACAGCTGACCGGCGATCTCGTCGGCCTGCTCGATCATCTGAAGATCGACAAGGCTGTCTTCGTCGGCCACGACTGGGGCGGCTTTGTCGTCTGGCAAATGCCGCTGCGGCACATCGATCGGGTCGCCGGTGTGGTCGGGATCAATACCCCGCACACCAACCGTGCGCCGGCGGACCCGATCGAACTGTTGCGCCAGCGCTTCGGCGAGCAGATGTATATCGTGCAGTTTCAGGACCCCGCGCGTGGCGCCGACAAGATATTCAACAGCCGGGTCGAACAGACCTTCGACGCCTTTATGAGGAAGCCGGTACCGCGCAGCGACACCGCGCCTCCGGAGCCGCCGACCGCGGGCGTCGGCGCATCGCCCAGGCTCAATCTGGCGTTTCCGCAAATGATTGCCGGTTACGACGCCAAGCATGATCCGCGGACGCCGATCCTGTCGCCGGAGGAAAAGAAGGTCTTCGTCGATACCTTCACCAAATCCGGCTTCACCGGCGGCATCAACTGGTACCGCAACATGTCGCGCAACTGGCAGCGCTCGGCCGGGATCGATCACACGGTGCGCGTGCCGTCGCTGATGATCATGGCCGAAAACGATCACGTGCTGCCGCCGTCCGCGGCCGACGGCATGGAGAAAATCATCCCCGATCTCGAGAAGTATCTGGTTCGGGACAGTGGCCATTGGACGCAGCAGGAAAAGCCGGACGAGGTCAGCGCCAAGCTGATCGAATGGCGTAGAAAGCGGTTTGGCTGAAGCGTCGATGAGGCGGGAGACAATCAAGCCATGGCGTCGACGAACAGACTGAGCCCGATCCCGCACCCGCCGACGAAGCCGGTGGTTGGCAACATGCTGTCGCTGGATTCGACCGCGCCGGTGCAAAACCTGGCCCGGCTGGCCAAGGAGCTGGGGCCGATCTTCTGGCTGGACATGATGGGCGCGCCGCTGGTCATCGTCTCCGGCCACGACCTCGTCGAAGAACTCAGCGACGAAAAACGTTTCGACAAGGCGGTGCGCGGACCGCTGCGCCGCGTGCGCGCGATCGCCGGCGACGGCCTCTTCACCGCCAACACGTCAGAGCCGAACTGGAGCAAGGCACACAACATCCTGCTGCAGCCGTTCGGCAACCGCGCCATGCAGTCCTATCACCCGAGCATGGTCGATATCGCCGATCAGTCGTGAAGAAGTGGCAGCGGCTCAACGCCGACGAGGAGATCGACGTCGTTCACGACATGACCGCGCTGACGCTCGACACCATCGGGCTGTGCGGATTCGACTACCGTTTCAACTCGTTCTATCGGCGCGATTATCATCCGTTCGTCGAGTCGCTGGTGCGCTCGCTCGAGACCATCATGATGATCCGCGGTCTGCCGATCGAAAATCTGTGGATGCAGAAACGCCGGCGCGATCTCGCCGCCGACGTCGCCTTCATGAACAAGATGGTCGACGAGATCGTCGCCGAACGCCGCAAGAACGCCGAGGCCGCCGAGGACAAGAAGGACATGCTCGGCGCCATGATGACCGGCGTCGACCGCGCCACCGGCGAGCAGCTCGATGACGTCAATATTCGCTACCAGATCAACACGTTCCTGATCGCGGGGCATGAGACGACCAGCGGTCTGTTGTCGTGCACGCTCTACGCGCTCTTGAAGCATCCCGACGTTCTCAAAAAGGCGTATGAGGAGGTCGACCGGGTGCTCGGGCCCGATATCGATGCCAAGCCGAGCTATCAGCAGGTCACCCAGCTCACCTACATCACGCAGATACTGAAGGAAGCCCTGCGGTTGTGGCCGCCTGCGCCGGCCTACGGCATCTCGCCGCTTAAGGACGAGACCATCGGCGGTAAGTACAAGCTCAAGAAAAACACTTTTGTCACTGTGCTGGTGCTGGCGCTGCATCGCGACGCCAGCGTATGGGGACCGAATCCCGACGCGTTCGACCCGGAAAACTTCAGCCGCGAGGCCGAGGCGGCGCGTCCGGTCAACGCCTGGAAGCCGTTCGGCAATGGCCAGCGCGCCTGCATCGGCCGCGGCTTTGCCATGCATGAAGCGGCGCTTGCGATCGGCATGATCCTGCAGCGCTTCAAGCTGATCGACGTCAATCGCTACCAGATGCACCTGAAAGAGACGCTGACGATCAAGCCGGACGGCTTCAAGGTCAAGGTGCGTCCGCGTACCGACAGGGATCGTGGCGCTTATACCGGCTGGACCGCGACGACAGCGGCGGCGTCGAGCGCCGCGCCGGCGCCGCGCGCACGCACCCGTCCAGGGCACAACACGCCGCTGCTGGTGCTTTACGGATCGAACCTTGGCACCGCCGAAGAACTCGCCACCCGCGTCGCCGATCTCGCCGAGGTTAATGGCTTCGCGACAAAACTCGCGCCGCTCGATGATTTCGTCGGGAAACTGCCGGAGCAGGGCGGCGTGCTGATCTTCTGCGCGTCGTACAATGGCGCCCCGCCCGACAATGCCACCCAGTTTGTCAAATGGCTCGGCAGCGATTTGCCGAGTGTTCGGCTGCGGCAACAGCGACTGGCTGGCGACCTATCAGTCGATCCCGCGCTTCATCGACGATCAACTGGCGGCGCACGGCGCCAGCAATGCCTATGTGCGCGGCGAGGGCGACGCACGCGACGATCTCGACGGCCAGTTCGAATCCTGGTTCGCGAAACTGCGTCCGCTGGCGGTGAAGCAATTCGGCCTCGACACCAGTTTCGATCGCAGCGCCGACGACGAGCCGCTGTACACGATCGAGCCGGTGGCGCCATCAGCGGTCAATGCGATCGTGGCACTTGGCGGCGTCGCGCCGATGAAGGTGCTGGTCAACACCGAATTGCAGAACAAGACAGGGGCCAACGCCTCGGATAGATCGACCCGGCACATCGAGGTGCAATTGCCTCCTGGCATCGCCTACCGTGTCGGCGATCATCTCAGCGTGGTGCCGCGCAACGATCCGGCGCTGGTGGATGCCGTCGCGCGCCGCTTCGGATTTTTGCCGGCCGATCAGATCCGGTTGCAGGTCGCGGAAGGCCGGCGCGCGCAACTGCCGGTCGGCGACGCGGTGTCGGTCGGGCGGTTGCTGACCGATTTTGTCGAATTGCAGCAGGTCGCGACCCGCAAGCAGATCCAGATCATGTCGGAACACACGCGTTGTCCGGTGACCAAGCCGAAACTGTCGGCCTATGTCGGCGACGATGCCGCCGCATCGGAACATTATCGCTCGGACATCCTCGGCAAGCGCAAATCGGTGTTCGACCTGTTGGAGGAACATCCGGCCTGCGAGTTGCCGTTCCACGCCTATCTCGAAATGCTGTCGCTGCTGGCGCCGCGCTATTATTCGATCTCGTCGTCGCCGTCGGTCGATCCCTCGCGCTGCAGCGTCACCGTCGCTGTGGTCGAAGGCCCCGCGAGTTCGGGGCTCGGCGTCTACAAGGGAATCTGCTCGAACTACCTCGCTGGCCGCCGCGCCGGCGAGACCATCCACGCGACGGTGCGCGAAACCAAGGCCGGGTTCCGGCTGCCCGACGATCCCGCGGTGCCGATCATCATGGTCGGCCCCGGAACCGGCCTCGCGCCATTCCGCGGCTTCCTGCAGGAACGCGCCGCGCTGAAAGCCAGGGGCGCAACGCTCGGCCCGGCGATGCTGTTTTTCGGCTGCCGCCATCCCGATCAGGATTATCTCTATGCCGACGAGCTGAAGGCGTTCGCCGCCGACGGCATTGCCGAACTGCACACCGCGTTCTCGCGATCAGAAGGTCCAAAGACCTATGTGCAGAATCTGGTCGCCGCACAGAAGGAACGCGTTTGGAGTCTGATCGAAAAGGGCGCGATCATCTACGTCTGCGGCGACGGTGGAAAGATGGAGCCCGATGTCAAGGCCGCGCTGGTCGCGATCTATCGCGATCGCACAGGCACGAAAGCGGATGCGGCGCTGCGCTGGATCGACGATCTCGGCACGAGAAATCGCTACGTGCTCGACGTCTGGGCAGGCGGTAGCCACGGGATTTCAACCGGAGTCGTCGCCGCGAAAGCGGGGACCCATACGCCGTCGCTTATCGATTTGAATGATGTGGCAGAGGCCTTCTGCAACAATTAACGCCGGTGGCTATGGGTCCCGGCTCGCGCTCGCTATGCTGGCTTGGCCGGGACGACGGGGGATTTCTTCGCGTGCTCTACCGCTTCGGCAGTCGCTCGAAGCTCGGCAATCCCTCAGGGATTTGATGGAAAGTCTGCTTGTCGATGGTGAAGATCGCCATCTGCGGGCTGCCATACAGGCCGGGATCGTCGAGCGTGCCGACTTTGAGGATCACCGCGGGCAGTCCCGGACGCCGCGTGACCATATGCGTGCCGCATTCGGCGCAGAATTCCCGTGTCACGGCGCCTTCCAGATCGCTGCGCGTGAATTGCTTCGGCGTTCCCTTGGTATAACGGAAGCCATCGGGCGGCATCAGAACAAACATGTTGGGCGAGCCGCCGGTGATATATTGGCATTCGCGGCAGTGGCATTGCGCTTTCATCATCGGCTCGCCCTCGGCCACATAACGCACACTGCCGCAATAGCACCCGCCTTCCAGTTTCATGGCATTCTCCCGATGCAGTCGTTTCTGTTCAAATCAGTGCATCGCCTTCGCTGATGCCGCGTGGGGCATGCCGGTCGATCGCATCGATGATCTCTGGCCACATCGGGATCGGCAGCGCGTGACCCATGCCTTCGATCATCAGAAGTTTCGCACCGGGGATCGAGGCCGCGGTGTCCTTGCCGCCCTCTGGGCGCACCAGCGGATCGACGGTGCCGTGAATGACCAGGGTCGGCGCCTTGACCGATGCGAGCCGCTCCTTGCGGCTGCCTGAGGCCAGGATCGCGCGGAGCTGCCGTCCGACGCCGGCCGGGTTTAGGCCGCGCGCGAAGGTGCGTTCGGCGCGTGCGAGATCAAGCGCTTCGTCCTGCGGGAAGCTGCCGACGCGCAGGATCTTCCAGGTCTGCGCGAAGCGCGCGAAAAATTCCTCCCTGGTGGCCGGCGGCGGCGCCATCAGGACAGCGGTGGCCTCGCGGGTCGGCGGCGGCACTTTCGGATTGCCGGTCGTCGACATGATCGAGGTCAGCGAGCGCACCCGCTGCGGAAACGAGATCGCAATTTCCTGGGCGATCATGCCGCCCATCGACGCGCCCACCAGATGCGCCGACTTGATGCCGAGCAAATCCATCAGCCCGATCACGTCTTCCGCCATGTCGCGCAGCTTGTAGGGTGCCGCGACCGGGATCTTCAGGAAGCGCAGCTTGAGCAGTTCGACCGAGGTCAGGCGCTTGCCGCCCGAGAGGTGGCTGGACTTGCCGATATCTCGATTGTCGAACCGGATCACGCGAAACCCGCGCGCCGCAAGCTGCCGGCAGAAATCGTCGTCCCAATGGATCATCTGGGCGCCCAGCCCCATGATCAGCAGCATCGGCTCCGCGTGAGTGTCGCCGAAGATCTCGTAGCAAAGGTCGATGCCGTTGGCGCGGGCGATCTGCGGCGGCTGGTGGGCGAGTGAATTCACCTTGGCTGTTCCCTTGAGAATGGTATGGCGATGAGGACTCTATGCCATGGTTTTTCGCGCCGCAGAAGGCTCCTGACACAGGGCGACTGACAAATCGACGCCGCGATGTTGACCGCCTCGGCGCAACAGTGTGGTATGATCAAAACAGGCGAGGCTCTGGCGCGCATTCCGCAAAAGCGTGCCCTCGGACTTGATCCGAGGGTGTTTGCGACCGGAATGCGCTCAAGATGCGCTACTTACTCGTGATCATGCTGGAGGGCGCCAATGGCAGACAAGAGCAACGATCCGCTCGCGATGTGGCAAAACATGATCGGCGAGATGGAGAAGGGATTCAACGCCTTCGCCAATAAGGCGATGGAGTCGCCGGAATTCAGCAAGGTCGTCAATCAGGTCGGCGGGGTTTCGGCGGGCGCGCAAAGGCAGCTCGGCGATATGATGGAGAAATATCTCGTCAACATGAACCTGCCGAGCCGGGCACAGATGGCCAGTCTGGCCGAGCGGCTGCAGTCGATCGAAGGGCAATTGAACGAGATCAAGGCGCTGCTGCATCAGGTCCACGGTAATTCCGGCGCGCCGGAAAGCGGGTACGCGGCCGCGCCCAAGCCGCCGCGCACCAAGCGTCCGCCGTCCGCGGGCGGAGAGCAAAAATGAACGTCGCCGCGGGCCTGGATCTTCAGTCGATCCCGGACCGGATTCAGTCCGAAGTGCAGCGTGCGATCCAGCGCAGCATCAAGGGTGTTGAATATATCGCGTCGTCGGGCCCGTCGCTCGGATCGACGCCGAAAGACGTCCTGCACGTCCGCGGCACGATGAATCTGTATCATTACCGGCCGGTATCGGATGAAATCTACCGCGTACCGATCCTGATCGTGATGGCGACCACCAACCGCGGTTACATTCTCGACATGGTGCCCGGCCAGAGCTTCATCGAGTTTCTGTTGAAGCGCGGCTACGACGTCTACATGCTGGACTGGACCGCGCCCAAGCCGGAAGAGAAATCGCTGCGGATGGAGGATTACGTCCTCGACTTCATCCCTGATTGCGTCCGCCGCGTGCGGCGCGATTCCGGCGAGGCCGATGTCACGGTGATTGGCTATTGCTTCGGCGGCGTGCTGTCGCTGCTGTACGGCTCGATCTTCGCCAATGGGCCGATGAAAAATCTGATCTGCTTCACCACGCCGGTCGATTTCCGCGAAATGAAGCTGTTCCAGAACTTCTCGGACAGGCGCTATTTCGACGTCGACCGGCTGGTTGACAGCGTCGGCAATGTCCCGCCCGAGATGATCCTTTCGTCGTTCGAAATGTTGCGGCCGGCGTCGCGCGTCGCGAGCCAGGTGCAGTTGTGGGAAAACATCTGGAACGACGAATACGTCAAGTCGTACCGGATGTTCGACCGCTGGGCCACCGACACGCTGCCGCTGGCCGGCGAATATTTCCGCCAGATCACCAAGGACCTGATGTGGGACAACAAGCTCTACAACGGCGTGATGTCGGTAGGCGGGCGGCCAGCGGATATTTCCAGGATCACGGTGCCGATCCTGCACGCGGTCGCCGAGCACGACCACATCGTTCCCTATGACGCCGCCAAGCCGCTGATTCAGAAGATCGGCTCGATCGACAAGGAAGAAGTGATCCTGAAGGGCGGCCATGTCAGCCTTGTCGCCGGCGCCAACGCCATCAAGCGGCTGTGGCCGAAACTCGATTCATGGTTATGCGAGAGATCGACATGAGCAGCGGCGAAATACGCAGCTATCCGCTCCACGTCGCCACGGAGGCTGGCGACATCGAATTTCGGATGATGGAACCGGCCGACGAAGCCGCGGTGCTCGAATTCGCGCAAAAGCTTCCGGTGCATGATCTGTTGTTCCTGCCGCGCAACATCAGCGAGCCGAAGGTGCTGGCCGCCTGGATCAAGGAGATCGAGCGCGGGTCGATCATCAGCCTGCTGGCGGTGAAATCGGGAAGGGTGGTGGGCTGCGGAACGATCGTGCGCGATCCCTTGTCATGGTCGCCGCATGTCGGCGAAATCCGTAACGTGGTCTCGCCAGATGTGCGCGGCCAGGGGGTAGGCCGGGCGCTGTCGCAGGAAACCTTTGCCCTCGCTTTGAGCATCGGACTGGAAAAGCTGCTGGTTCAGATGACGGTCGATCAGACCGGCGCCATCGCGATTTTCGAAGGCCTCGGATTCAAGGCCGAAGCGCTGCTGCACGACCACGTCCGCGATCTGACCGGCAAGAAGCACGATATTGTCGTGCTCGCGCATAACGTGGCGCAGGTCCGGGCCCAGATGGAAGCCTATGGGCTGCCGGATGCGGTGGAGCACTAGGCCGAAAATGTACGAGCAAGCAGTTATCGGCCTCATCGGCGGCATGAGTTGGGAAAGCTCCGCCGAGTACTACCGGATTATCAATCGCGAGGTTCGTAACCGGCTTGGCGGGGTTCATTCGGCTCGCAGCCTGATGTGGTCGGTCGATTTCGGCGAGATCGAGCGTCTTCAGCATCAAGGCGATTGGGAAGAACTGACGAAAAGGATGAAAGACGCTGCGATCCGATTGGAAAGCGGCGGCGCCGACTTTGTTCTGATGTGCACCAACACCATGCATTTGATGGCAGATGCGGTTGCGGCGGCCATTGATATTCCTCTGCTCCATATCGCCGATCCGACAGCCGAGAAGATCAAGGCCGCGGGATTCCGCAAAGTCGGCTTGCTTGGCACGGCTTTCACGATGGAGCGGGACTTTTACAAGGGACGATTGGAGCAGGTGTTCGGCCTCGACGTGCTGGTGCCGGATGCCAGTGACCGGGGCGTTGTCCATGACATCATTTATAAAGAATTGGTCGCGGGCGAGGTTCGTCCGGAGTCGAGGGTGGCCTATCGCGAGGTAATCGCGCGCCTGAGCGCACGAGGCGCACAGGCAATTATCCTTGGCTGCACCGAGATCATGCTGCTGGTCTCGGAAGAGGATAGTGCGGTACCCCTGTTCGACACCACCACGATCCACGCGATTGCCGCAGTGGATCGCGCCCTGGCTGGATGGTCGCCTTCCAAGATGAGAGCCGGCTAAGATGGCGGCACCCCCGAGCCGGGTGTTCACGAATTCGTGATATCGCACCGCAACATTGATGTTGCGGTGCACCATTAACTATGGCACAACCATCTCGCCCCGGGCCAATCCGGACGGGGTGAGCCCATAGCTCAAACCTGAGGATGGAGAGACCCAATGACCACCGAAACCAATTCTGTGCTGAACAGCGTCAAGGAAGCTTTCGCGCCCGTCACCGATGCGCTCAAGAACATCCAGAACCTGGAAGTTCCCGAGGCTGCCCGTGACTTCGTCAAGCGCACTGCCAGCACCGCCAAGGACCGCGCCGCCGACCTTCACGCCGGTTCGGAGAAGGTGACTGCCGCGATCGAGACCGCCGTTGCGGATTCGGTCAGCGAGGCCGCCAAGATCAGCCGCAATATCCAGGACGCGCTCTATCAGGACGCCGAAGCGTTCTTCGCAGGCATCGACAAGCTGGCGTCCGCCAAGTCGCTCAACGAGGCGGTTCAGATCCAGTCCGATATGGTCCGTGCGCGCGGCGAAGTGTTCATGTCGCGGGCGAAATCCACCACCGAATATCTCGGCAAGCTCGTCGCCGACGGTGCCAAGTCCGCCCAGGACAACTTCTCCAAGGTCGCGTCTTACAGCAAGACCGCCTGATCGCTTTCGGATCAGTTGACCAGCCAATCAGTCGAAGGCCCGCTTCATGCGGGCCTTCTTTTTGCGGCGGGCACCCCAACATCAATGTGTCCCTCATGGCGAGGAGGCGCCCTTGCGCCGTCTCGAACCATGAGGCCTCATCCTTCGAGACGCGGCCAAGAGGCCGCTCCTCAGGATGAGGAAATTCGTTCGTCGGAAAAGATTCCATGACCACCACCGGCACATTCTCGTTCGATGCTCCCGGCGACGCCGCGCGCGCCGCCGAACTGCGGCGCGTCAAGGCGCTGGCCACTCTGGTGCTGGCAGGAACGCTGGCCGTGTTCGTGACGGCGAAAACCCTGTTGCACGTCCATCCGGTGTTCGGCTTTGTCGCGGCGTTCGCGGAGGCGGCGACGATCGGCGGCCTGGCCGACTGGTACGCGGTGGTGGCGCTGTTCCGCAGGCCGTTGGGTTTGCCGATCCCGCACACCGCAATTATCCAGAGCAATCAGCACCGCATCGCCGACAAGCTCGGCGAATTCATCGAGGTGCATTTTCTCGAAGCAGCACCGGTCGATGCCAAGTTGCGCCAGATCGACTTCGGCTCCTTCATCGCCGACTGGCTGCGCGACCGCAAGCGCAGCGCCGATCTCGCCCGCTTCACGCTGCGTCTTTTGCCCGAAGCGCTTTCGGCGACGGAAACCTCGGGCCTGATGACGTTCATCACCCGCCGCATCACCACCCAGTTGCAGTCGATCGATCTCGCGCCGCTCGCCGCCGGCACGCTGCGTACCTTCGTGCAGGAGGGCCGGCATCAGGGGCTGCTCGACGATCTCTTGCGCGCGGTGCATCAATCGCTGACCCAGCCGGAAACGCTGGCGATGATCCGCGAGAAGATCCGCGGCGAGCTGCCGACGCTGTTAAAACTTTATCGCACCGACAAGTTCCTGGTGAACAAGATCGTTGCGTCCGCGACCGCGTTCTTTGAAGAGGTCCGCGGCGATCCGAAGCATCCGTTCCGCGGCGAGTTCGATCGCATGGTGTTGTCGTTCGTGGACCGGCTCGGCAGCGATCGGACCTATGCCGACCGGATCGACGGATTGAAACGCGACCTGCTGGCGCGTCCCGAGCTCGGCGACCTCGCGCGCAACATTTGGTCGAACGCGCGATCGTTCATCGAACGCAGCGTCAGCGGCGAGACGCAAGTGTTGCAGCAGCATCTTGCCGGAATGTTCATGAAAGCAGGCGAGGCGCTCGCAGCCGATTCCGAATTGCGGGCCGAGATCAACCAGGGTCTGGTTGCCGTGCTCAGAAGTTTTATCGCCGACCAGAAAAGCGGCGTCTCGAGCTTCATCTCCGACCAGGTCAAGGCCTGGGATATGGGGCAGCTGATTTCGCTGATCGAAATCAACATCGGCAAGGATCTGCAATACATCCGCTTCAACGGGTCACTGATCGGCGGCCTTGCCGGGTTAGGGCTTTACAGCGCTGAATTCCTGTTGCGGCTGCTGTGACTTTTACTGACCAGTTCATATGTTAGCGACTACGCGGCAGCTGCGTAGCGAGTGGTTTCCATCTGGAAGAAGGCGCGAACCTTGTCGGGATTTTTCTGCAGCA
>Ga0097691_1000547_pt1 | contig 32151 bp, 25 predicted proteins | sample NGESurdeep072012_8_FD_72858 | JGI IMG/M metagenome (GOLD analysis project Ga0097691, IMG submission 72858) | Arctic peat soil microbial communities from Barrow, Alaska - NGEE Surface sample 210-1 deep-072012 | ecosystem: Environmental > Terrestrial > Soil > Wetlands > Peat ... | reverse complement strand
CGATCGATCTCCTGCACCCCGGTCGGACTCGTAACATTAACCTCGGTCAGGTAGTCGCCGATGATGTCCAGCCCGACAAAGTACAGCCCGTCGCGCTCGAGGCGCGGCTTCAGCATCCGGCAGATATCGCGATCGCGCGCCGTGATCGGCGCCTTCACGCAAGTGCCGCCGACGTGGATGTTGCCGCGATGCTCGTCCTCGCGCGGCACCCGCAGCGTGCATCCCAAAGGTTCTCCGTCGAGCACGATCAGCCGCTTGTCGCCGTTGCGAGCCTGAGGGATATAGCGCTGCGCCATGATTGGACGCGACTCGTATTGCGTCACCGTCTCGAGAATCGCGCCGAGGTTGCGATCCTTGGTCGTGACGAGAAACACGCCCTCGCCGCCGTGTCCGTCCAGCGGCTTCACGATCATCTCGCCGCCCTGTTCGTCAAGAAAAGTCTTGAGCCGCGGAATTTCATAGGTGACGAGCGTTGGCGGAATCGCGTCGGGGAAATTTAACGAGTAGAGCTTTTCGTTGGCCTCGCGAAGGCCCGCCGGATGGTTGAGTACAAAGGTGCGCCTGCAGTCGGCCAGGCTGAGCAGCATCGTGGCGTAGAGATAAGCCGCATCGGCGGGCGGATCCTTGCGCATGAAGATCGCATCGAAAGTCTCCAGCGGATACTCGGCGCCCTCGTCGAGGAACCGGTGATGAGGACTCCCGCGCGTCACCTCGCATTGCCGCGCCCTCGCGATCACATTCGGACCGCGCGCGTAAAGGTCGCGAATGCCCAGGACATAGATTTCATGGCCGCGCAATTGCGCCTCGAGCATGAACACGAACGTCGTGTCCTTGTCGACCAGCACCCGCTCCAGCGGGTCCATGATGAAGGCGAACTTGCGCGCCACCGTCTTAATCCTTTTCTTCCGTTTCGGCATCTTCGCTTGACCCTTGCGCATTGTGAAGTAACCCCGCCGCTATGCTGACCGCGGCCAGAGCCGCGGTCTCGCTCCTGAGGCGATTTGGCCCCAGTCCGGCCGCGACGAATCCGGCGTTCGCGGCTTTCGCGCGCTCGTCGTCGTCGAAATCGCCCTCCGGTCCAACCGCTATCAATATCGCACGCGGACGCAAGCGTCGAATCACGCCGGCGAGCGGTTCGCCGCCGCTGGCACAGATGACGGCGAGCGTCCGGGGCGGCACGCCGCGAATCATGTCGTCGATGCCGATCGGCGATCGCACTTCCATCGCGGCCGGGGAATGGCTTTGCTTTGCGGCGGCAATCGCGAGCCTGCCCCATCGCGCCAGCCGATCCGTTCCCGGTGAACGGACCAATCCGCGCGCACTGACGATTGGCCATAGCTCCGACGCACCCAACTCGGCCGCCTTCTCGACCACGAAGTCCATTCGCGGGCCTTTGACGATTGCGGCGGCCAGAATGATTCGAGTTCGGGCGGGCGAAGGCGATTGCGACGACGATGACTCGATGCGAACTACGGCGCGGTCGCGTTCGTAGCGCTCGATTGTGCCCTGATGCTCGACGCCCGCAGGATCGAGCAACGACACGCGCGCATCGACGGCCATCCGCAAGACCGTGCGCATGTGATGCAACTCTGCGCCCTCGACGTGCGCGAGGCGCGCGGCGTCCGGCGCGCGCGCGATAGAAAAATGCGGCGGCGACGTGGCCATCAGCGTGGCGCTCGCGCCATCACGAGAGTGGTCCATCCGCGATGCGGCTTGCGGCTGAGGCATCGGAGGGGAGAGCGGTAGTGGCTCAACACTTCGGCGGCCTCGTCGGCGAGAAAGCCGCCAAGGATCAGTCGCCCTCCGGGCGCGACGAGTCGCTTCAGATGCGGCGCGAGCTCGATCAATGTATGGCTCAGAATGTTGGCCGCGATCAGATCGAAGTGGCGATGAATCGAAGCGAGCGGTACCGATGAGAATCGAATCGATTTTTCCACTGCGTTCAGGCGCGCATTGAGACGCGCGTTTTCCAGCGCCGTCGGATCGATATCGATTGCGATTATTTCGCGCTCGAGGCCGTCGCGCATCCCGAGCAGCGCCGCCGCGATCGCCAATACGCCAGAGCCCGTGCCCGCATCGAGGATCGACTTCGGCGCGCGCGCGCCCACAATAGATTCGACCGCGCGCAGCGCGCCAGCCGTCGTGGGATGGTGCCCGGTGCCGAACGCCTGCGCGGGTTGGATTACGATGGTGGTTCGGCTGCGCTGATTTTCGCGGTTCCACGGCGGCACGATTAGCATCCGGCGCCCGACGCGAAACGGCCCAAACCGTTTCATCCAAAGCGTGGACCATCCCGGATCGACGATTCTCCTCACGATCCCATTGCGAGAGCCCTTGCCAGTGCTGTCGCGCGCGGCTTCAGCGAGCATCCCGGCCCGCTCCATCATGAGTCTCAGTCGCGACAGCTCGCTTGCGGAGATCCGATCGAAGTACGCTTCGAGCGCGACGGTCTTACCCTCGCGCGCGCGCGGCAGCTTCATCCCGGCGACGGCGCATCCGATAGCGCCGCCGGCGACGAGGATTCCCGCGGCTTCATCGGCGAGATGCGCGTGCGTCCGAAAGATCGCCCTCGTGTAACTTCGCCTGGATGCCAATCCGCGTTGCATATTTCCCGGCCTTTGACTTTGGCATCCGCGGCGATTTCTTTCGAGTCCCGCTTCGCGGCAGGGGTGACCCCTGCACCCAGTGTTAAGGCCGCGCTCCGTTGGCGGCGGCATGAAGGAAGGATCACCTGCGGCCGTTGGCACGGCTGGCCAGTATTAAGAGGCCGCGCTCCGATATCGCGCGCGGGCAGGAGTGACGGCTTAATAATGCGCTGCCGTCGCCACGGCCTGCGGCCCCTGCACCCGCAGTGAGAAGACGCGAAAATCTGCGCAGCGCATCTTTTCGCGACTAGGCGATGGGCCGTTGGCACGGCTGGCCAGTGTTAAGGCCGCGCTCCGTTGTCGCGCGGCAGGGGTGACCGCAGGGGTGACCCCTGCACCCAGTGTTAATCGAAAAATCCGCGGGATGCGTCTTTTTCTCCCACGGCCGAGAGCGAGAGACGCGGCTCGCGCGTATCCCGCGATTTACGTTGCGCCGTCGCCGCCGCGGCCGCCCACCGCGCAGGTGATTCTTGCCTCATCCTGACGACCCGTTGGCACGGGGTGCCAGTGTTAAGGCCGCGCTCCGTTGTCGCGCGCGGCCACTGCCAATGGCTTAATACTGCGCTGCCGTCGCCACGGCAGGGGCGAGGCAAAGAAAAAGATCCGGGATTCTTCGCTTCGCTCTAGAATGACACAAAGAAGTGAGGCGGCGGGCTTTTGTGATGCGGCGCAAAACCCTCAGCTTCATCCTCGACCTAACAGGGCGAGGAAATTAAGAGAGGGGGAAGGAAAAAGATCCGGGGTCCCTCCGCTTCGGTCGGGATAACGCAAAAGAAAGAGCGCCGTCGGCGGCGGGATGAGGCGAGCGCAGAGCGCTGCATATTTCCCGGCCTTTGACTTTGGCCCGGGAATACCACGGTTACAATGCGTTTCGTCCCCAGTCGCCGATTGAATTCCAATAACAGACGATCTGCTTACAGCAGCCGCTGCGCGAGGCGGCGAGATCACTGGCGGATTGCGATGAAACGCCCTTGCGCAATCTTGCCGGCATGGGCGAGATCGCGCATAAGGCCAAATTCACCAGCAATTGTCCGCATCAGATCGGCGTTGAAGCCGAGAATGCGCAGGACGTCGTAACCGAATTGCATATCGACCATGCTAAGGTAGAGGTCCACATAGGACGGAAAACGGCCCGTGTCCTCGGCCGCTGTAACGGTGCATCCGTTGTCCCGCAAGAGCCTGGCGTATCCATCGAAGACTTCAGGCCGCCGATGTGAATCTGCTGGCCCATCAGGAGTTCCCATAGGTCGCCCTCGTTGCCACTGTAGACGGCAGTCACATCTGCCAGACCGATATTCGAGGCCGATTTCATGGGCGTTCCTCCAAGAGCGGAGATGAATTTCACACCTTGCGCGCGCGAAATGCGGCGCCGACCGTAAAATTAGAGGTGGCGACGCCGGTCGTTCCAGCGTACTCAACCTCACGGAACCCTACCTCGGCCATGAGTCTCTGTAGATCCCGAACCGGGATCGCGCCGCCGATTCAATCGGACCACGCTTCCAGGCTGTTGGCAAGCTCGGCGGGGAGATCTTCCTTGAGGATGATATCCGCGAACCGAAGGCGGCCGCCTGGCTTAAGGACGCGAAAGATCTCGCGGAAGCTCCGTTCTTTCAGGGGCGAGAGATTAAGCACGCCGTTGGAGATCACAACGTCGAAAGTATCGTTGTCGTAGGGGATGGCTTCGGAGCCCGCGACGACCGCGTTGGCGTTATTGACTCCTGCCCGGACAAAATTGGCCCGCGCCTTCTCAACCATCTCGGGTGTAAGGTCGATTCCGCAGACCCGACCGGCCGGACCCACCAATCGGCTCGCCAGGATCATGTCGAGTCCCGCGCCGCAGCCTATGTCCAGAACTTTTTCGCCGGAGTGAATCGATTCCAGAGCGAGTGGGTTTCCGACACCGCAGAAAGTGTCGAGCACGTCATCGGGCAAGTCTGACAACACGGACAGGTCATAGCCGAGAGCGATCGCGCCCGCTCTGCCAGTAGGGTATCGGAACCTGCCGGCGGCAGAGCACGAGATTTCGGCATATTTCGCGCGTACCGCCCGCTGGATTTCTTCGGGAGTCTGTATGTCGGTCATACGTGAACCTCGCACCGCATCAGTTGGGAAAGAATGGGCTCCTCAACTCAACCGCAAGATAATCCTGAATCGGGTTAGCACCGACACCCGGCGTTTTGCAAATGTGAAGTCCAGGTCCCCTTCGGCTGCGCTCAGGGCTTCGGCTGGTGGAAGGAAGTCATCCGGAAGCGCTCTGGAATGACACGACAGGGAGAGGAAACAGAAGACTCTTGTTGACAAGATCGGGCGGGCGGGTTTGCGCGTGCGCGCGATGAACGCGTAAACTCCCGTCATCATCAGACTTCAATTGTTCGATCGTGGTGGAGGCGGGTTTTTTTGGTGCTGAACATAGCCCATCGCGGGGCCAGCGGTAATTTTCCCGAGAACACGGTGTGCGCGTTTCGCGCCGCTATCGACGCGGGCGCGGAGATGTGCGAGCTGGACGTTCAGCTCAGCCGCGACGGCGCGATCGTGGTGATTCATGACGAGACGGTCGAGCGCACTACAGACGGCAAGGGCGAAGTCGCGGAGCTGACGCTCGAGGAGCTCAAGCGATTGGACGCGGGCGCGAAATTCAAGGGCGGCGCGGTTAAGGGCGAGCGAATTCCCACGCTCGACGAAGTCTTTTCAGCGACCAGTGGCAAATGTGGGCTGAACATCGAACTTAAGGCGGGCGGCCTCGAGCATCAGGTCGCGCAGATCATGCAGGCGCGCAATGCGTTGGCCGATAGCATCGTGTCGAGCTTCGATTGGGAATATCTCAAAAACATCCAGCAGCTTCATTTCAACATTCGCGTCGGCCTGCTTGCCGAGGAGAAGCCGGTGGACCTGATGATGAACGCGGTTGCGATGCGTGCGCATTCAATCAATCCGCGCTGGGACATGGTGACATCCGATCTGTGCAAGGCGGCGCACGAGCGCGGCCTCAAGGTGTACACCTGGACGGTGGATGCGGACGCCAGGATGCGGGCGCTAATCGCATGCGGCGTTGACGGTATCATGACGAACTATCCCGAGCGGTTGCGCAAGGTGGTGGGCGGCTGATGGGACGTTTCGGCGACGACAAGATCGAGGAAGTCCGTTCGCGCGCCGATATCGTCGAGATTGTCGGCGCGCACGTGCGGCTACGGCGGGCGGGGCGCAACTTCGTCGGGCTGTGTCCGTTCCACAACGAGAAGACGCCGTCGTTCTCGGTGAATGCCGAGCGCGGATTCTTTCATTGCTTTGGATGCGGCGCGGGCGGCAGCGTTTTCAATTTCATCATGCGCGTCGAGGGGCTGACGTTTCCCGAAGCGGTGCGTTCGCTCGCGCGCAAGTACGGCGTGACTTTACCCGAGCACGATGTATCGGGACCGGCGGCCGGCGAGCGCGAGGCGATGCTCAAAGCCAACGAGGTCGCCGCGGAGTTCTTCGCGCACGTGCTGTGGAACACGACCGACGGGGCGCTCGCGCGCGACTACCTGAAGTCGCGCGGTATCAGCGTCGAGACGGCGCGCGCGTTCATGATTGGATTTGCGCCGAGCCGGCCGGCCTCGCTGGCCAAGGCGCTGGAAAAGCGCGGGCTGCGCGAGGCGGGCGTTAAAGTCGGGCTGGTAAAAAAGGACGGCGCGGTCGCCACCGGCGGGGAAGTGTACGACATGTTTCGCGGGCGCGTGATGTTCCCGATTCGCGACGCGCAGGGCAGGGCGATCGCATTCGGCGGACGCGTGCTCGACGCGCGCCTACCCAAGTACATCAACTCGCCCGAATCGCCGCTGTATTCGAAAGCGCGGACTCTGTACGGACTGTTCGAAGCGCGGCAGGCGATTTCGTCAAATGTGGCGGCGGGGAAAGACCGCGCGATTCTCGTCGAGGGCTACTTCGACGTGATTGCGCTGTGGCAGGCCGGTTTCAAGGAAGCGGTGGCAGGATGCGGCACGGCGCTGACGGTCGAGCAGCTTCGGGTGCTGAGCCGATACACGAAAAATGTAATTGCGTGTTTCGACGGCGACGCGGCGGGGCGCAAGGCCTCGATGCGGGCGCTGCAGATTTTTTTGCAGGCGGGGTTGCTGGGCCGGGGGATTTTTATTCCGTCGGGTTTCGATCCCGATACGTTCGTTCGCGAGCGCGGCGCGGCCGCATTCGCGGAGCTGACGGACAAATCCGAGTTGCTGGTCGAACTATACGTCAAGGAAGAGTTAGCCGAGTTGGGTGGTCCGACTGCGAAGATTGAAGCCCGAATGAATGCCGCCGAACGGGTCGCTGAAAAGTTGCGGATGATACATACCGCGTTCGAGTTTCACGAAATGGTGCGTCGAGCGGCTTTGCTTTTGCAGGTGCCCGAAGACGTCTTGCGAGCTGAGGGAAAGAAACAAATTAGTAGTCAACGAGGTGGGAGAGAAATAACGGAACACCTTAGCCCGCCGATTCCAATTGGAGATGTGATCGCGAAAGCAGAACTGACTCTCTTGGCGAGAGCGCTCATGCATCCGGATCTACGCGGTGAAATATTTGCTGCACAGCCGTTCGACCGATACCGAGAAACATCGCTTTCAAATCTGCTTCAGGCCGTTTGCGAAGAACCTGATGATTCCCCCGGTCTCGCTGAATGGGTCAGCGAACAGTTGACAGAAGAACAGCGGAGCTATCTGAGCGGTATTCTCGTGGATTCGGATGTGAACTCGCAGGAAAAGACCGAGCTGTTTGAGGAATCCTTCTTTAATCAGCCAGACTGGAAGGCTTTGAATCGGCCGGGCTATTTCAAAAGAGCGGAGAGCAATTCCTCAGGCAGCTCAGAAGAGTTCAAATCGCCTCGAAGGATTGTTCACGACTGCCTCGCGGTACTGTTCAATTCAGGTACCACCGAACAGCTCGAGGTGTTGAAGAAAGGCGCGAAGGACACGGCGATATCGGAGGAGGCGACGGAAAAATCGCAGAAATTTATTTTGCTTCGCCGCGCTCAAACCAAGACGGCCAATGATCGCGACATGAATTGAACGAATGTTGCGGCGCTCAGCTCTTAAGTATTTCGCGCGAACTTGCTACGATCACGGCAGCCTGATGAATTTCAGAGGGCCCATAGCTCAGCCAGGTTCAGAGCTGCCGGCTCATAACCGGCTGGTCCCAGGTTCAAATCCTGGTGGGCCCATACCATTCGTGCCCGCGGCGCCAGCCGACGGGCTTTATCATGATGAGGAACAAAAACTTTGCGCGACGCGCACAACTTTAGCGGAGGGAAGAATTGCGTGAAGAGATAAACCGGCTGATGGACCTCCAGATCATCGACCGGCAACTGCAAGAGTTGGAGCAATCGCTGACGTCGATTGCCGGGCGAGTTGACCAACTTCGCGACGAGAACCAGAAGAACCAGGCCGAATTCGATCGCGTTAGCGAACAAGACAAGGAAATAACCGCGGCCCGCAAAAAGGCCGAGCGTGAACTGGCCGAGGGCGAAGTCAGAATCCGCAACAAGCGGATGCGATTGACGCTGGTCCGCAACGACAAGGAATTACAGGCGCTGACGCACGAAATCGAGTCGTTGAAGGAGACCAATCAGCGGCTCGAGAGCGAGGTGCTCACGTCGATGGAAGGCGCGGACGCGCGGACCGCGCGAATCAAAGAGCTCACCGAAGCGATCGCCAAGGGGCGCATCGATCTGGCGGCGGCGGAAAAAGAAATCGCGGCGGAAGTCGAAGAGCTCAAGGGCAACATCGGCAAGACTCGCAAGTCCCGCGAGAAGGTCGCCGAGAATGTCGATGCGAATCTGCTCTCGCGCTACCAGATGATTTTCAGCCGGCGCGCCGGCGTCGCCGTTGCATTGGCGAAGGGCGGGACCTGCCAGGGATGCAGGATGCGGCTGCCGCCACAGCTATACAACGAGATCCAGAAGCATCGGCAGATACATTTCTGCCCGAACTGCCAGCGCGTTCTGTACTACGCGGAGCCTGCACCCGAGTAAAATGCGGGCGGAGTTTGCCCTGCGCGACCTCCTCGGACAAGGAGAGGTCAGGATCTGATTGCATCGCCCACGCGTTCTCTTTTTTTGTCATCCTGACCGCAGCGAAGGATCTCGCGCGACAGCGCGTGGGAGACCGAATCAAAAAGATGCTAGTCTGATGGGGCCGGAGTGAGTCGGGCGATCGCTTCCTGAACAGGGAAGAGGAAAGTCCGGGCTCCGTAGGGCAGGATGGCCGTTAACGGCGGCGCGGAGAAATTCGCGGAAAGTGGCACAGAAAATACACCGCCCGAAAGGGTAAGGGTGAAATGGTGGGGTAAGAGCCCACCGGCGCGCGAGTGATCGTGCGCGCATGCCAAACCCCATCCGGAGCAAGACCAAATAGGAGGCTGAGCGGCCCGCTCTTAAGGCCTCGGGTATGGTCGCATGAGCCGGCGAGCAATCGACGGCCTAGAGGAATGATCGCCGCCCGCAAGGGCACAGAACCCGGCTTACAGACTCACTCCGGTTCTTTTTCTTTCAGTGAACGTGCTTTTTTCAGTGAACGTGCAATTTGCGGGCGTCATGGATGCTGTGGAGATCGGCAACACAGCAAGCCTTATCGGTTCGATTGCCTCCTCTGGTGGCCAAGGCACATTGCACGTTCACTGAAAAAAGTGCGCACTACCCTTATCCTGAAAAACGCGCAGTCGCGATGCGGCCGCCTCGAGCGGTTTCAGAATCGCGGTGCCTGAGGTCACGTAACGGGAGACTCGCGAGAGGGCGGCCAGGTCGCGCACGCCGGCTTCGATTTCCGGCGCGATCGCGAGCTTGACGCCGGGCGGAAGTTCGCGCGCGAAGGCCGCGACGCGCTCGATCTCGTCGAGGGTCCGGTCGCGATACTCCTCGAAGTGATGGACCAGCCGGCCGAATCCGCCGGCATCCCCGTCGTCTCTGGCGAGCGACGATCTCAATTCCCAAATTTCCGCGAGATGACTCAACGGACGCTCGGCAAAATCCGCGACGGCCGACCAAGTGCGCTCGTCGAGGAACCGATTGATCACTATCGCGGCGAGCTTGAGTCCTTCGGAGTCCATCTGGGCGAGCAGCTCGCGTGCCTGGCGGATGCGATCGGGTTCCGCCGTCGTCACCATCACGAACCGGACGGCAGGCGAATGCAGCAGCGCTTCGGTCTTGTGCAGACGATCGACAATTGCGTCCATGCTGTCGGCGGCGGCCGCGAAGAAATCCGTGATGGTCGAAAGCACGTTGCCGCCGGCAAAGCGCTCGAGCTCGCGCACGACAAATTGCGCCGCCTTGCTGGCGACCTTGATCGCAATCCGCCCGGCAGAAAGCGACGGCGTAAAGAGCCATCGCGCAGTCCGCGAATCGAGCAGGCGAATGAGCCGCGCGGGCGTCTGCAGGAACTCGAAGGAGTGCGCCGCGGGAGGAGTGTCCACGACTTCGAGCTCGAATGCGCCGGTCTGATGAAGATCGTAAAGTTGCTGGAGCGCGGCGAAGGCTTCGGAGCCGGCGAACTCGGTAGTCAGGCTTTTGTAGAATGGATTGTCGAAAATCCTGCGGCGCGTCGCCGGGTCGGCGATAAAGCGCTCGACGATGGCGTCCCAGGCGCCCGTCACGTCGAGCATCATCGCGGAGAGCCGAAGCCGGCGGTCAAGTCCGGCCGCGGCAAGCTGCCGGCCGCCGATTCGGGTTGGCTGGCCGCCCAGGCGCGCCAGGCCGAGCGCGTCACGCAGGCGCTCGGAAGGATCGACGGTTATGACCGCGGTGTTGAGATTGACAGATGCGCCGGCGAGTCCGAGCGCGGCGGCGATAGTCGTCTTACCGACGCCGCCGGTGCCGAGCAGAATCGGAATCGAGCCTTTGGTGAGCAGGTCTTTCAAGCAGCAGCTCCGTTTCAGGGTCACGATAGCAGGCGCGGCGAATGGGCGCATCGCAGGACAACTGTTGTCATCGTGAGATGCAAAAATGTCGACAGTCGATTAGACGGCTTCACGCCTGGGGAATAGAATCCTCGCGGGGGAATCAGGGGGCGCCAGATGGCAATAGAATTCGTGGCAGCAGTTGTGGTCGGTGCTTTCCTCGGGATTGCAATTGGATGGTTGCTGGCGCAGCGGAACGCAACGCGTCTCAAGGTACGGCTCGAAGAAACCGAAAAGCGCCTTGGAGAGGAGAAAGGTCTACTCGACAAAGCCAAGGAGCAGCTCTCTGACACCTTCCGAGCACTCGCCGCCGATGCCCTTCACCAGAACAACGACGGATTCCTGGCGCTTGCGACCGAAAGACTCAACACCGTCAGAAGCGAGGCGGCAGGCGAGCTTGAAGCGCGCAAGCAGGAAATCGAAACGCTGGTGAAACCGCTCGGCGATTCGCTCGCCGAAATGACGAAGCAAATCCGGTCGCTGGAACAGGCTCGGAGCACGGCTTACGGAACGCTGACTGAGCAAGTGAGGTCGCTAATATCTACGCAGGATTTGCTCCGAACGGAGACGGGAAACCTCGTAAAGGCGCTGCGTGCCCCAATCGTGCGCGGACGATGGGGCGAAGTTCAGCTCAAGCGCGTCGTGGAATTGGCCGGGATGATCGAGCGATGCGATTTCTTTCAGCAGGAGAGCGTGGATACCGAGAGCGGAAGACTCAGGCCAGATATGCGCGTCCAACTTCCTGGCGGCAAGAATATCGTGGTCGATGCAAAAGCGCCGCTGCAGGCGTATCTCGACGCCGTGGAAGCACCGACCGATGAGCTGCGAATGACGAAACTGAAGGAACACGCGCGGCAGGTGCGCGATCATATGGTCAAGCTGGGTGCGAAGAACTATTGGGACCATCTGCAGCCGACGCCCGAATTCGTCGTGATGTTCCTCCCGGGCGAGGCCTTCTTCAGTGCCGCGCTCGAACAGGATCCGTCCTTGATTGAACAGGGGGTGAACCAGCGCGTGATTCTTGCCACGCCGACTACGCTGATCGCAGTGCTTCGTGCGGTGGCCTACGGATGGCGTCAGGAGCAGCTCGCGGAGAATGCGCAGCGCATCGCCGACCTTGGTAAAGATTTGTACGAGCGCATGGGCACCATGGCAGAACACATCGAAGATATTGGTGGCGATCTCAACAAAGCCGTCGGCTCGTACAACAAGGTCGTCGGTTCATTGGAACGGATGGTTCTTCCCGCGGCGCGCCGGTTCAAGGAACTTGGCGTCGGCGGCAACAAACACATACCTGAACTGAATCCGGTCGATAACGTCCCGCGCCCGTTGACCTCGACAGCGATCCCGGAAACCGAGCGCGACGACGACTAGCCGCGCGCTCGCGTTTTTCACTTACTCGATCTCCTGGTCGGAGGGGGGCGGGGGCTTCAGTTGGCTGCGCTCCTTGCCGGTGACGATCCATCGCTCGACTTCGTGACGCTCGCGCTTGAGGAATCCCGCAATTGCCTGCTTGAGATCCGGGTTGGAGACGTAGTGGATGCTGCGGGTGAGGGCGGGATCGAAGCCGCGCAGCCATTTGTATTCGCCGCCGGCGCCGGGCTCGTAACGCTGAATGCCGTTCAGAATCGAGTGCTCGATGCCCGCGTAGTAGCAGACGTTGAAGTGCAGGAAGCGGACCTCGCGGAAGCATCCCCAATAGCGGCCGTACATCACGTTCGCCTTGGCCAGGTTGACGGCGCCCGCGATCAGTTCGCGTCCCGCGTACGCGCCGATGAAAACCATGTTGCGTTTGAAGGATTTGCGGATGAGATCGAAAAAGTCCTCGGTGAGATATCGACGGCCCCAGTAAAGCTTTTCGATCGTCGAGCAATAGATTCGGTACATCTCGGGGAACATCCGGTCGGGGATTTCCTCGCCCGCCATCACGCGGATGTGGACGCCTTGTTCGTCCATCGCGGCGCGTTCGTGGCGGACGGCGGTGCGCCGCTTGTGCTTGAGCCGGTTCAGATAATCGTCGAAGGTCGCGAAGCCCGCGTTATGCCAATGGTACTGATAGCCGAGCCGCTCCAGGAATCCGATCGGCGCGAGCGCGGCAGCTTCGTCGGGCTGGCAAAAATTGACGTGCACACTCGACAGCTTGTTGTCCTCGCAGATGGATGTGAGCGCGAGGCCGAGCAGATTGATGAGGCCGGCTCGATCGACGCCCGGCGCGGTTAGAAATCGGCGTCCGGTATGCGGCGTGAACGGCACTCCGACCAGAATCTTGGGGAAGTAGCCGATACCGGCGCGCTCGGCCGCATCGGCCCATCCATGGTCGAAGACGAACTCGCCCATGCTGTGGGTCTTGAGGTAGAGCGGGGCTGCGGCGACGATTCGTTTGCGGGGCGCCTCTCGAACCACGAGGTGATACGGGGCCCATCCGGTGTCGCGCGCAGCCGATCCGGAGTGCTCCATCGCATACAGCCAATCCCATTCGACGAACGGGGAATCGTCGGGGGCGAGCAGGGCGTCCCACGCCGCGCGGGGAATCTTGTCGATTCCCTCGATGATCGCGACTTCGAGTCTGGGTGCGGAATCATTCATGGCAAAGTTTCAATTTTTCACTCCCTTCGGTCGAGCAAATCACAACAGTGAAAAGTCAAAATATCAGACTTATCGCATCCGAACCGATTTTTGCCGGATGCTCACTAGGAATGCTCGAATTTGTTATTATATTGGTAAGGTCGAGGGAGGCGCTCCGAGCGACAGAGGTGCGATGGTGGATTTCGTGCGCAAGCGGATGGTTTTGGCGCGAATCACCGGCGGTGACGGTGACGGCGATGGCCGCTCCGGCGGTGGCGATATCGCTACCGAGCGCAAGACCCGCACCAAGTCGCAGACCGCCAAACCACCTCTGTACAAGGTTATTTTGCTCAACGACGATTACACGCCGATGGAGTTCGTCGTCGAAGTGTTGGAAGCGGTATTTCACAAGCAGCACGCCGAAGCGACCCGAATCATGCTCCACGTGCATCAGAACGGGATGGGCGTGGCGGGCGTGTATCCATTCGAAGTCGCGGAGACCAAGACGCATACCGTCGAGGAACTCGCGCGTCAGGCCGAGTATCCGCTCAAGTGCGTGATGGAAAAGGAATGACAGGCCGTAGCATCGATGCCTCCGTCGAATAACAACATCATGATCAGCCGCGAACTGCAGGTGACGCTGCAACTCGCGATGAGCGAAGCCGTCAACCGGCGTCACGAGTTTGTGTGCCTGGAGCATCTGCTGTTCGCGATGCTCCACGACGTGACGACGACCACGATACTGAAAAATTGCGGCGCCGATCTGGATTCGATCCGGCGCAAGCTGGCGCATTACCTCGACGAGCAGGTCGAGCGGATGCCCAAGGGCGAGGAAGTGTCGCCGCGCTACGCGATCGGGGTGCAGCGGGCGCTGCAGCGGGCGGCGTTGCACGTGCAATCGGCGGGACGCCAGGAAATCACCGGCGGCAACGTGCTGGTCGCGATGTTCCATGAAACCGAATCGCCGGCGATTTTCTTTCTGCAGGAGCAGGGCGTCGCGCGCTTCGACGTGATCAATTTTATCTCGCACGGGGTTTCGAAGGCGGGCGCGGAAGACGACGAGGACGGCGAGGAATCGGACAAGGATTCGATCGATCGCGACGGACACGAACATGAAGCCGGCGACGAAGAAGGCGAGCGCAAGCTGTCGCCGTCAAAGGCGCTCAACACTTACGCGATCAACCTGGCCAAGCGCGCTGCGGACGGAAAAATCGATCCGCTCATCGGCCGCAAGAAGGAACTCGAGCGCGCGGTGCACGTATTGCTGCGCCGGCGCAAGAACAATCCGGTCTTCGTGGGCGAGGCAGGGGTCGGCAAGACCGCGCTGGCCGAGGGACTGGCGCTGGCAATTCACAAGGGCGACGTGCCCGACGCGCTCAAGGGCGTCGAGATCTACGCGCTCGACATGGGCGCGCTGCTTGCGGGGACGCGGTTTCGCGGGGATTTCGAGCAGCGGCTGAAGGCGGTCATCAAGGCGGTAGTCGGCGATTCGAAGCGGATTTTGTTCATCGACGAGATCCACACGATAGTCGGCGCCGGCGCGGCTTCCGGCGGCACAATGGATGCGTCCAACCTGCTCAAGCCCGCACTCGCGTCCGGCGACCTGCGATGCATCGGATCGACGACTTACCAGGAATACAAGCGCTCGTTCGACAAGGACAAAGCGCTGGCGCGGCGCTTCCAGCGAATCGACGTCGTCGAGCCGACGCAGGACGAGGCCGTGCAGATTCTGGGCGGCATCAAGTCGTACTACGAGAAGCATCACAACGTCCGCTACACGAATTCGGCGATCAGATTGGCGGTCGAGCTATCGGCGCGATACGTCAACGACCGCTTCCTGCCCGACAAGGCGATCGACGTGATGGACGAGGCGGGAGTCGCGGGGCATTTGCGCGGCGCGGGGACGACGGAACCCGTGACGGTGGGCACGCGCGACGTGGAGCGGACGGTCGCGAGGATGGCGAAGATTCCGGAGCGGACGGTGTCGGCGACCGATCGCGGACGGCTGCAGACGCTCGACGAGGATATGAAGCAGGCGGTCTTCGGTCAGGACGAGGCGATCAACTCGGTGGCGCGCGCGATCAAGCTCGCTCGCTCGGGGCTCAGCCATCCCGACAGACCGGTTGGCGCCTTTTTGTTCGCCGGACCGACGGGGGTAGGCAAGACCGAAGTCGCGCGGCAGCTCGCGAAAGTGATGGGCGTCGAGTTCATTCGCTTCGACATGAGCGAGTACATGGAGCGGCATACGGTTTCGCGCTTGATCGGCGCGCCGCCGGGATACGTCGGTTTCGATCAGGGCGGATTGCTCACCGACGCGATCAACAAGACGCCGCATTGCGTGCTGCTGCTCGATGAGATCGAAAAGGCGCATCCCGATTTGTTCAGCATCCTGTTGCAGGTGATGGATCACGCGACGCTCACCGACAACAACGGGCGCAAGGCGGATTTCCGCAACGTGATCCTCGTGATGACCACCAACGCCGGCGCACAGGAACTGTCGCGCGCGATGATCGGTTTCCACGGCGGAACCGGCCAGGGAAATCCCAAGAGCGTGCTGGAGAGGATGTTTGCACCGGAGTTCAGAAACCGGCTGTCCGCCACGATCGAATTTGCTCCGCTGAGTCCGCCGGTTATGGAACGGGTGGTGGACAAGTTCATTGCGGAATTGCAGGAGCGCCTCGACAAGCAGAAGGTCACGCTGACGGTGACGCCGGTGGCGAAGAAATGGCTGGCGGAACATGGTCACGACCCGCGCTTCGGCGCGCGTCCGCTGGGGCGGTTGATCGAAAACGAAATAGCGCGCGAGCTCGCAGATCAGGTGCTGTTCGGCAAGCTGACGAAGGGCGGCAAGGCGACCGCGGACCTCGACGGCGACAAGCTGGTGTTCTCGTACGAGCCGAATCCAGCACGTCAGCCCGCACCAGTCGCGTAATTCACTTAACGGCCACGCCTGCCTCGGTGAGGCGTTGCTCGATAATCGGGATGCGGTCGTGACCCCAGAACGGTTCGCCGTCGAAGAAGAACAGCGGCACGCCGAAGACGTGGTCGGCGGCGGCTTCCTCCTGGGCGAGCTGATAGGCGGCGGCGCCTTCACCTGACAGATATTTGCGATAGTCGTCGGCGGACATGCCGAGGCTTGCGATTACGCTCGCGACCGCGTCGGGCTGATCGGCCTCGAGCTCGCGGCGAAAGAACATCTCGAAAACTCGACGGCTGTAATCGAGCAGGCGGCCGTGCTCATCCGCGAACAGGCCGCCGATCAGCGCCGGCGTCGTGTCGTAAACCTTCAGCGGCCCGCGAATAACCAGGCCGCGCGGCTTGGCCCATCGGCGCGCGTCGAGATACGAGTAGCGCGCCTTGTGTTCGGAGTAGAGACTGCGCTCGCCCTTGCCCTTGATTCGAAGCTGGAACGGAATCCATCGGATGCGAATTCGAAATCGCTGTTCGAGCGCGAAGGCGGGATCGAATGCGAGGTAGGCGAACGGACTCTTGTAGTCCGAGTACATCTTCACTTCCTTCGCTTGCATGAGATCGATTTCGCGGCGCGGGATTTTCAGATCCGAAGGTCGGGCTTTTGCAGTATCGTCGGATGCACCCATTCGGGGCCGCCCGTTTCGGGATGATCGATGTTGTAATGCAAGCCGCGCGATTCGCGCCGGCTCATCGCGGATCGCACGACCAGCTCCGCGACCATTGCCAGGTTGCGCAACTCGATCGTGTCGGCGTCGAGCAGGTGGTCCCAGTAGTAGCGGTGGATCTCGTCCTTGATCAGCTCGATGCGGCGAAGCGCGCGCTCGAGTCGCCGGTCGCTGCGGACGATGCCGACGTAGTTCCACATCAGGCGGCGAATCTCGTCCCAGCTCTGCGTGATCATCACGCGCTCCTCGCTGCGGATCGCACGCCCGGGATCCCACTGGGGAAATTCGGGCGGCGCCCCGCCTCCCGACGCGACGATTTCGCGTGCCGCGGCAAAGCCGCGCCGGCCCATCACCGCGGCCTCGAGCAGCGAGTTCGAGGCGAGCCGGTTGGCGCCGTGCAGCCCGGTCATCGCGACCTCGCCGGCTGCGTACAGGCGCGGAATCGAGGTGTGTGCGTCGAGATCGGTCTGCACGCCGCCGCACATATAGTGGGCCGCGGGCACCACCGGAATTGGTCCTTTGGTCAGATCATATCCGAAGCTCAAGCATCGCTTGAAGATATTGGGGAACCGCCGCCGGATGAAATCGGCATCGCGATGGCTCAAATCGAGATACACGAAGTCCAGGCCGTGACGTTTCATCTCGGAATCGATCGCCCGCGCGACCACGTCGCGCGGCGCCAGCTCGGCGTCCGGATGGTAGCGCTTCATGAACGGGGTGCCGTCGGGCAATTTCAGAATCGCGCCCTCGCCGCGCAGCGCCTCGGAAATGAGAAACGACTTGGCGGCGGGATGGTACAGGCAGGTGGGATGGAACTGGTAGAACTCGAGGTTGGCGACGGACGCGCCCGCCCGATACGCCATCGCGACGCCGTCGCCCGACGCGATATCGGGATTGGTGGTGTAGAGATAGACCTTGCCGGCGCCGCCCGTCGCCAGCATCGTGGCGCGCGAAATCACTTTGCGGATTTCGTGAGTCTCGCGATCGAGCGCATAAGCGCCCCAGCATGCGCCCGGCTTTCCCGCGGTGGCAGTCTCGACCAGCAGATTGATCGCGACGTGATTTTCCAAAGTGCGGATGTTCGGCCGCGCGGCGGCGGCCTCGGTCAGCGCACGCATTATTTCGCGGCCGGTCAGGTCCTGGGCGTGAAGCACGCGGCGATGGCTATGCCCGCCCTCCTGGCCGAGGTCGTATTCCTGTTCGGAGTCGACTTCGGCGCCTTCGGTCCCGACGCGGGTGAAGCGAGTGCCGAGCCGGATCAATTCGCGAATCGCTTCGGGACCCTCGCGAACGATAGTCTCGACCGCGGCGCGATCGCACAGCCCGGCGCCCGCGCGGATCGTGTCCTCGATATGCGATTCGAACGTGTCCTCAACGCTCCACACACTGGCGATACCGCCCTGAGCGTAGGCGGTGTTGGCCTCGGAGCTGCCTGCCTTGGTGAGAACGGTGACGGTGCCGGCTTCGGCCGCCTTGATCGCGAACGTCAGGCCCGCGATGCCGCCGCCGATAACCAGGAAGTCGCTGGACAGTTGCGCATTATGCCTCATCAGGTGGCCTCGGGCGCGCCCGCGGGGTGAATCGCGGAGCGTGCGTTGTGTCAAAATGACGCTACTCGGTCTGCGCTCGGCCAGTCAAGGCGATCGCGCGGCTGCGATTTGCCACTACGATTCGATTCAAATATTCTGGAAGGTGGGGATCGCAGCGAAAAAACGAAAAGACGAAACCTTCGCTGCGCAGTTTCGTAGAACCTACGACAGGCCAAGCCCGTGCCGATGACGCCGCCAAATATTGTCACGCTGTTCCGGATCGCCACCGCGCCGATCCTGATCTTGATCCTGATGCACAGCGGGCCGGGTGCGGCGTGGCTTGCAGCCGGGGTGTTCTTCATCGCGACGGTCAGCGATTATTTCGACGGCTACCTCGCGCGCAGTTACGACTCGGTCAGCACGCTCGGCAAGTTTCTCGATCCGATGGCCGACAAGCTGGTCGTTGCGACGGTGCTGATCATGCTAGCCGGGATGACGCGAACGCCGCACGTGCCGGCGTGGATGGTGGTCGTGCTGGTGACGCGCGAAATAATGGTGACGGGACTGCGCGCGGTGGCGGCGGCCGAGGGGTTAATCGTGGCCGCCGAGGAGCTCGGCAAGTACAAGATGGCGTTGCAGTCGATCGCGATTCAGGGTCTGCTGATTCATTACACGTATTGGCACGTCGATTTCTTCGCCGCCGGGATGTTCGTGCTGTGGATCGCGATGGCGGTGAGCGTGTGGTCGTGCGTCGATTATTACGTGCGCGTGGTGGTGGCGCTGCGGCCAAAACCAATTACTGCGGCGGGCAAGCGGGCGGTGATTTGACAGACGCTCCCGCGCCGGATAATCAAATGGGTTCGTCGCGCCGGTTTGGAGAGCGGGTGTAGCTCAGTTGGTAGAGCGCGTGCTTGCCAAGCACGAGGTCGTCGGTTCGAAACCGATCACCCGCTCCAGGTAAATCGCGACAGACGGCCTCTCCAGGCTGTGCATCAGCGGTAATCGATCGCATATCACACCGGGAGATGAGGTCTCTTCTCCATGTCGGAACCGCTCTCAGACCAGCAGCTTTCCCTCATCGACGCCTACTGGCGAGCGTCCAACTACCTGACCGTCGGCCAAATCTACCTGATGGCGAATCCTCTGCTGCGCGAGCCGCTCCGGCCCGAGCACATCAAGCCGCGCCTGCTCGGCCATTGGGGGACCTCACCGGGGCAGAACTTTATCTACGCGCATCTCAACCGGTTGATTCGGGAGCACGACGCCAACGTCATTTATATTTCCGGTCCCGGGCACGGCGGTCCGTCGGTCATGTCGCATACCTATCTCGAGGGCACGTACTCGGAGATTTATCCGCGAATCTCCGAGGACAGCGAGGGGATGCGCCTGCTGTTTCGCCAATTCTCGACTCCGGGCGGCGTGCCGAGTCATGCCGGTCCTCACGTCCCGGGTTCGATCAATGAAGGTGGCGAACTCGGCTACTCACTCGTGCACGCATTCGGTGCGGCGTTCGACAATCCCGACCTGATAGTTGCGTGCGTGATCGGCGATGGCGAGGCGGAAACCGCGCCGCTCGAAGGAGGATGGAAAGGCGTAAAGTTTCTCAACCCGGTGCGCGACGGTGCGGTCCTGCCGATCCTCCATCTGAACGGTTACAAAATTTCCGGCCCCACCGTATTTGGCCGCGACACCGACGAAGAGCTGCGCCGCCTGCTCGAAGGCCATGGCTACGAGGTCTACTTTGTCGAGGGCGACGAACCGCCGCGGATGCATCGCGAGTTCGCTGCGACGCTCGAACAGTGTTACGCGAGGATTCGCGCAATCCAGACCGACGCGCGCGCAAACGGGCTCCGGAAGCGGCCGACGTGGCCTGCGATCGTACTGCGAATGCTCAAAGGATGGACCGGGCCGAAAGTTGTTGACGGCGTGCAGATTGAAGGGACCTTCCGGGCGCATCAGGTACCGCTTGCAGGCGTGAAGGAAAATCCCGAGCATTTGAAATTGCTCGAGGCGTGGATGCGCAGTTACCGGCCTGACGAGTTGTTCGACGAACACGGCCTCCTGAAGCCCGAACTCAAAGCGATTGCGCCAAAAGGAAATCGCCGGATGGGTGCGAATCCGCACGCCAACGGCGGAATTCTGACCATCGCGCTCGATATCCCGTCCTTTACCGACTACGCGGTGCCGATTGAACAACCCGGGAGCGTCAAGGTCGAATCCACCCGCCCCTTCGGCAAGCTGATGCGCGATATCTTCACGCGCAATTCTAAACAGCAGAACTTCCGCCTGTTCTGTCCCGACGAAACCAACTCCAATCGCCTTGGCGACGTTTTCGACGTCGAGAACCGATGCCTGGTGAGCCGCGTCGAGAGCTACGATGATCACGTCTCGCACGACGGCCGCGTGATGGAGGTGTTAAGCGAGCATTGCCTCCAAGGATGGCTCGAAGGCTACACGCTTACCGGACGTCACGGAATTTTCGCGTCGTACGAGGCGTTCGCCATGATCGTGGATTCTATGACGACGCAGCACGCGAAATGGCTGGAGACATGCAAGACCGGGTTACCATGGCGCCGTCCGATCCCGTCGCTGAACTACGTGCTCACCTCGACCTGCTGGCGCAACGATCACAACGGCTTCAGCCATCAGGGCCCGGGCTTCATCGACACCTTGCTGACCAAGCGGGGCATCGTGTCGCGGATATACCTGCCGCCCGACGCGAACTGCCTGCTGTCGGTGGCCGATCATTGCCTGCGCAACCGCGACTACATCAATCTGATCGTGATCGACAAGCAGGAACATCCGGTGTGGCTCGATATCGATGCGGCCCGCGAGCATTGTTCTCGCGGCGCGTCGGTGTGGCGATGGGCCGGCAACGACGGCGGGATGGAACCGGACCTCGTGCTCGCATGCGCCGGCGACGTCATGACGGAAGAGGCGATCGCGGCGGCTTGGCTGTTTCGCAAGTATCTTCCTGAAATGAAAATTCGAGTCGTGAACGTCGTCGATCTCATGACGCTGTTTCCGCCCGACCGCCATCCTCACGGCATGAGCGACGACGCTTTTCTCGAACTCTTCACCCCCGACAAGGACGTGATCTTCGCCTTTCATGGTTACCCGCGCGAGGTTCATCAGCTCCTGCACGGACGGCCCAATCCGAATCGTTTCCACGTGCACGGTTACGTCGAGGAGGGAACCACAACCACGCCTTTCGACATGCTGGTGCTGAACAAGGCGAGCCGCTATCACCTCTGCATCGACGGGCTGCGTCACGCGCCGCGGTACCAGGAGCGCGCCCGCGAACTCATCAGGATGACTGAAGCCGCGCTCGACGCCCACCGCAAATACATAGTCGAGACTTTCGAAGACATGCCTGCGATTCGTAACTGGAAATGGACTCCGGATTAATTTGATGAAAGCAAGCCCGCTTGCCGGAAAACCTGTCGATCAATCGCAACTCGTCGATATCCCCCGTTTGATCACTGCTTACTTCGCCTGCAAGCCCGACGCCGACAATCCCGCGCAACGAGTCGCGTTCGGCACCTCGGGGCATCGCGGCTCCTCGTTCGACAGCGCGTTCAACGAAGCGCACATCCTCGCGATCAGCCAGGCGATTTGCCTCTATCGCAAAAGTCAAAATATCAACGGTCCTCTCTACCTCGGGATGGACACGCATGCGCTCTCGGTCCCGGCGTTCGCCAGTGCGCTCGAAGTGCTGGCTGCCAACGGGGTCGAGACGATGGTGGACAGCGAGGGCGGATACACGCCGACGCCGGCGATCTCGCACGCGATCCTGACCTACAATCGCGGCCGCAAGGACGGGCTGGCGGACGGGATCGTGATCACGCCGTCGCACAATCCGCCGTGTGATGGCGGCTTCAAGTACAATCCGTCCAACGGCGGCCCGGCTGATTCCACCGTCACCGATTGGATTCAAAATACAGCCAACGAATTTCTCAAGGCCGGCCTCGCCGGGGTGCTGCGCGTTCCGTACGAGCGGGCGCGCACGGCCGCGACGGTTCATCAGCACGATTACATCGGCGCTTACGTCGGCGACCTCGGCAACGTCGTCGACATGGAGTCGATTCGCGCCGCCGGCGTGCAGGTCGGAATCGATCCGCTCGGCGGCGCGGCGGTGCGCTACTGGCCGGCGGTGATCGAAAAGTACGGACTCAAGGCGACGGTGGTCAGCGACGTGGTCGATCCTACATTTCGCTTCATGACCGCCGACTGGGACGGGAAAATCAGAATGGATTGCTCGTCGCCGTACGCGATGGTGCGACTGCTCGCGATGCGCGGTCGTTTCGACGTTGCGTTTGCCAACGACACCGACGCGGACCGGCACGGAATAGTCACTCGCTCGAGCGGCCTGATGAATCCGAATCACTATCTCGCGGTTGCGATCTCGTACCTGTTTCGCAATCGCACCCGATGGCGCAGAGATGCGGCGGTCGGCAAGACTGTGGTGAGCAGCGCCATGATCGATCGCGTCGCGGCGAGCCTCGAGCGCAAGCTCATCGAGACTCCGGTCGGCTTCAAGTGGTTCGTGGACGGGCTGATCGATGGTTCGGTCGGATTTTGCGGCGAGGAAAGTGCCGGCGCGTCATTTCTGCGCACCGATGGAACCGTGTGGACTACCGACAAGGACGGACTCATCCTGGGCCTGCTGGCCGCCGAGATGACCGCGCGCGTGGGGCGCGACCCCGGAGCGACGTACGATGATCTGACGCGCGAGTTCGGTGCGCCGGCGTACGAGAGAATCGACGCGCCCGCCACGCTCGCGCAGAAGGAAATTCTAAAGAAGCTGACCCCCGGGCAACTGAATGAGCGCGAACTTGCGGGTGAGAAAATTCTCAAGACATTGACCATTGCGCCCGGCAACGGGGCGGCAATCGGCGGAATCAAGGTGATCGCGGAGAGCGGATGGTTCGCGGCGCGACCGTCGGGCACGGAAGAGGTTTACAAGATATACGCGGAGAGTTTTCGCGGCGTCGATCATCTGCATCGGATTCAGGCTGAGGCGCAGGAATTAATCGCGCGCGTCTTCAAGCAGGCCGAATCATCGCCGACGGCGCGGACCGGCAGCAACTGAGGAAGCAGGTTTGTCGGCTCGTCACATCATACTCTGCATCAACGTTGGTTCGTCGTCGTGCAAGTTCGCGCTGTACTCAGTTTCTGGCGGCGCCGAATCCATTGTGGCCGAGGGCGTGGCGGACCGGATCGGCTCGAGCGGCGGTAAAATCAGGGTCCGCGACGCCAACGGCCGCTCGATCGCCGAATCGGACCGTGATCTCGCACGCCCGCAAGTTGCCGTCGATGCGCTGTTCGACGAGTTCGAGCGCTTGAAGCTGCCGCGCCTCGACGTGGTCGGACATCGAATCGTTCACGGCGGCGCGCATCATGTGGCCCCGGAGATTGTCACGCCCGCGCTGATCGCCGATTTGAAACGGCTGATCGCATTCGCACCGCTGCACATGCCGGGAGGAATCGAAGGCGTCGAGGCGGTTGCCGCGCGGCATCCGAAACTTCCGCAGGTCGCGTGCTTCGACACCGCGTTTCATCGTGGAATGCCCGAGCGCGCCGAGCGCTTCCCGTTGCCGCGCGAACTATGGGACGCGGGAGTGCGGCGCTACGGCTTTCACGGGATCTCTTATGAGTACATCATGCAGGCTCTAGGAGCCGACGTTCCGACGCGCCTGATAATCGCGCACCTGGGCAACGGGGCCAGCATGGCCGCAGTCGAAAACGGCCGTCCGCTCGACACCACGATGGGATTCACGCCGGCGGGCGGCTTCATGATGGGGACGCGGCCGGGCGATCTCGATCCAGGCGTGATTCTTTATCTGCTCGAACAGAAGGGTTACGACGCCGCGCAACTAAGTCGGCTCGTCAATCTGAAGTCCGGGTTGCTCGGAGTCTCAGGACTCAGTTCCGACGTGAAGACGTTGCTGGACGCGCGGGGATCGAACGCGAATGCGGCGATGGCGGTCGAAATGTTCTGTTATCAGATCAAAAAAGCGATTGGCGCACTGGCAGCCGCGCTCGGCGGATTGGATATGCTTGTCTTCACCGGCGGGATTGGCGAGCATGCCGCCGCAGTACGCGCGGAAGCCTGCCAGGGGTTGGCGCATCTCGGGCTCGCGATCGATCCGCGACGCAACGACTCCAACCAGGACACGATCAGCGCCGCTGATAGCCGATGCCGCGTGCGGGTCATCCCCACCAATGAAAATTTAATGGTCGCGCGGCACGCGGCTCGGCTGGTATTTCCCGCCGGCTGATTCGGCGATTTGCTGGCCGCAAGCCCGTTCGCGGCGGTATAAATCAGTTGGACAAGTGTTTCAGCGAAAACGCGCGACAGTAAAATCCGAAAATGTGCGGACGATTCACAATCACGCGCCGCGACGGCAACTCGCTGGCAGCGGAACTCGGCGTCCCGGCGGACTCGTTCGCCGATTATCGGCCGCGCTACAACGTCGCGCCGATGCAGAAGCATTTCATCGTCAGGATCAAATACGAAAATCGCGAAGCGATTCCCGCCAGGTGGGGTCTGGTCAGGAGCGGCGCGAAAGACGCCAGCATGGCGGCCAAGTGTATCAACGCGCGGTCGGAGACGGTCGAGGCGCGGCCCGCATTTCGCGACGCGTTCCGTAAGCGGCGATGCGTGGTGCCGGCGGATGGATTCTTCGAATGGACCGGGCCGAAGACCGCGCGGCAGCCGACCTGGTTCCATCGCGAGGACAGCCGTCTGATCCTGTTCGCCGGACTTTACGAGGCATGGCAGAAAGAGGCTAGCGTGTGGGAGACGACGTTCACGATTATCACGACGGCGGCCAACGCCGTGGTCGCGTCGTATCACGATCGGATGCCGGTGATACTTGCAGATCGCGACGCCGACGACTGGATGGACCCGCGCGCGCCGGATCCGCTCGCGCTCAAGCGACTGCTGGTTCCCGCGCCCGCGGACCTGCTGATCGCGACTCCGGTTTCGCGCAAGATCAACAATGTGCATAACGATTCGCCGGATCTGCTGGAGCCCGCCGGATAGATTTTCGACTGAGCCACTGAGTCTGTCGATCTGAAGCGGTTCAATTGATGCGCTTTTCGGCGCGTGATAGTTGATTGGGTCCAGTCGCGACGAAAATAGAGCGCGGGGGCGGCGTACCCAAGTGGTTAAGGGAGAGGTCTGCAAAACCTCCATGCATCGGTTCGAATCCGATCGCCGCCTCCAGTTATTTTCTCTCGGGGCCGTGCGGTTCTAGCGGGCGGGCGGCGTAGTTAAATGGTGATCCGGTTTCACCTGTAGCTTGACCAGGCAGGGGGGGCCGTCTTGGCCGTAGCAGAGGTTGCTCAGTTCGCCTAGTTTTGAATCGCGGTCGTCGTGGGTGTAATCGGGACATATCCAATGGCCGCCCGATCCGCGGTAAAGAGCGACCGCGAAATATCTGCCCGCCGCAAGATTTCCTGCCACTGGATCGCCGCGCGTCGCGATATCGCGTGAGTTGACGATATCGAATCCGTCGTGCGCCGCGTCCGGCGAATACTGCATGAAGAAAATTCGCCATTGCCGTCCCGGCCGCGCAGTCACCTGGTATTTCATCGAGCGATTGGACGAGAACACCGGCTTGTCGCGGCATAGCCACGGCCGCCCCTGTTCCGCGAAGGCAGGGCGTGAGATCAGCATCGCAAGCGTCGCGGCGATCGAGAAGTATCGTGCAATTCTCAAAAGTTTCATGTCCTTTTACTTTTCCCGGCCCGCGATCGTGATGATGCGGCCGACGATCTCGCCGAGATTGGAGTCCTTGGGCGTGAAGACCGCCTTGACGCCAAGCCCGAGCAGCGCTTTACGGTCGGCATCCGGGATTATTCCACCCATCACGAGTGACACGTCGCTTGCGCCACGACTTTTCAGCAGATCGATTGTCTCCCGCGCGATGGACATGTGAGCGCCGGCGAGGCTCGAGATCGCGAGCACGTCGACGTCTTCCTCGAGGGCAGTCGCAACCATCTGCTCCGGCGTCTGCTTGAATCCCGCGAGGACTACTTCCATCCCGGCTTGCATGCACGCGTGGGCGAGCAGCTTTATCGCGTTGATATGTCCGTCGAGGCCCGCCTTGCCAAGCGCGATGCGAATTTTCCGTGTCGATCCCGCGACCGGCACCTTGAGCGCGCCGACGCTCACGCTGGTTTCGAGAATCGGCGGCGTGTAGCGGCCGCGGCTGACGCGCACGAGCGAATCCGTCCATTCGCCGACGGTGCCGCCCGCGCGGGCGAGCTCGATAGTCGCCTCGACGAGTCCGCGATCGTTGTTGTTATTTGCGGCGGCGCGTTCGAGCGCCTCGCGGGCTTTCGACACGGCGGTCTGGTCACGCGCCGCGCGCCATTTTTTTATCGACTCGATGCGTTCTTTTTCCTTGAGCGTATCCGCCGCGTGATCCGTGTTCTCTTTGGGCGGGGGCGTGAGTCCGACTTCGCCGGTAAACGCGTTGACGCCGATTTGCACGATCTCACCCGACTCGACTTTCCTGTAACGCTCCGCAAGCTGGCGCGTCAGCTCGCCGCTGACTATTGAGATGGCGCGGGAGTAGCCGGCCTCGCGCAGCCGGATCGCGATTTCGCGCGCGCGCGCGGCGGTCTCGGCGGTAAGCTTCTCGATAATTTTGCTGCCCTCGAAAATATCGCCATAGCCTGCGAGTCCCGTCTCGTGCATCAGAACCTGCTGCGTGCGCAAGCTGAGCGTCTGCTCGGACTGGTCGGGCAGGGCGAGCGCCTCGCGAAAGCCCGGCAACTGGAGTGCGTTCACGCGCGCGTCGGCCGAGATGACGACCGGGAGCGCCTCGTACGCAATTCGGATGATGTTAACTTCGGGCTGCGGCTCGGTGAGCGTGAGCGAGCGCACCTGGCATCCGGCGCGGAAGGCGACGTTATCGACGCCGTACTCGGTGGAGCAAAGCTCCCGCCAGAGTTTGAAGTACGCGCGAATCTTGCAGATCTCGGGGACCAGCTCGATGCCGCTGTTGATGAAAAATGAAATGCGGCGGACGGTCTGCTTGAACGCGGCCGCGTCGAGCTTGGGGCGGATCGCGTCGAGAATCAGCAGCGCGTTGCCGAATGCGTAGCCGATTTCCTCGGCCGGACCGGCGCCGCTCTCCATGTAGTGGTAGCCGCAACAGTTAATCGGATTCCAGTTGGGCACGCGCTCGACCGTGAATCGAATCAACTCGGTGGAAAGGCGAAACGACAACTCAGGGTGAAAAATCGACGTGCCGCGCGCGACGAATTCCTTGAGCAGATCGTTCTGCGTCGTGCCGCGCAGCTCAGTCCATGGTACGCCGTGCTTTTCCGCGACGACCAGGTAAAGCGCCAGGATGAACGGCGCGGTCGCGTTGATCGTCATCGAGGTATTGATCGACTGAAGCGGGATTCCCTCGAACAGCCGCTCCATGTCGTTCCAGTGGCAAATCGAGACGCCGGCCTCGCCGACTTCGCCGCGCGCGACCGGGGCGTCGGGGTCGTAGCCGTTTTGGGTGGGCAGATCGAACGCGATCGAAAGCCCGCGCTGGCCCTGCTTCAAGTTTGCCAGGAAGCGCTCGTTGGCCTGGCGCGCGTCGCCGAAGCCCGCGTAGGTGCGGATGATCCATGGTTCACGGGCCTTGGGGCCAGCTTTTTTTCCGCGGTCGGGCATCGACTCAAGGTTAGTTGTCGAGGGATTGGGATTCCAGCCGGTGCGCGATGACGGTACTGGTTTAGTTTGCGAAGCTGACAAGCTGAGCTAGTGCCTTACATTGCGCCGCTGGTCGCGCTCGCTCATGCAGTCGGCGAAGGTGAAAATAATGCGCGCCCGCCGCGAAGGACCGCGATGGGCGGGATTCTGAATGATCGAATCGGGCGGGAAACCGCAATTCATACCATATGTAGTGGTTTTGGGAAGGCTCGGGTATAGGGCTAGTTTCGTTCCGTCAAAATTAATATTCGCCGGAAGCGGGCGTCGCCCGATTTCGAGCGAGGCCGGCGAGTATGCGGCAGGTTGACAGTTGTCCATACCGTATACGTAGCACGCCGAATCCGCCGGGGTCAGGCTGAATAGTTCATCTCCTAACCCGGCATGAAATCCGACACTGAACCAATGGTGCAATGACACACGATCAGCGCCGATGCATCGCGCGGGCCGCGGGTTCATTTTCACGATCCCGGACAAGCGCAAGCTCGGCGGCGATGCGATCGATGAGTTCGATTCCCGACAGACCGCCATGCTCGGCGATCTCGAGCACCGGACCCGCTGTCTCGGCCCGGATTTTTGCGATCGCCTTGCGCGCGTCCGACACGCGATTCAAATCCGACCTGGCCAGGTCGGCGAGATGCTCGAGGTCTTTCTTTCGCAAATGGGGTCCACGGCGGTTCGTCAGCGCCGATATGTCATCGGCGTCGAACCCGGATCGCGGCGTTCGATTGAAAAGCACGGCCGCCGGGGCGAGATGAATGCGGCTCAAACTGGCGTGAGTCTCGATAGTCTCCGATATCGAAAGACTGTCCGCGGTCGTGACCTGGATGATTGCGCTACTCCGGCGCTCACGCATCATCCGCGAAATGTTGCCGGCTTCCTTGCCGACCACGCTGTCGCCGAATGTCGAGCGCGCGGCAGTCGGCATCTTGAGCAGGCTCATCGCCTGGCCGCTGGCGGGCGCATCGACGATTATAATGCGGCGGCCGGGCAGCTTGGCGTCGGTCCGCGCGGCTTCGTAGTAAACCTTTCCGAGCATCATCAGTTCGCGCAGCCCCGGCGCCGCTTGAACGAAAAATTGATAGAGGCGGCTGGCGAACACCGCTTTCAGCAGCAGCCGGCCCGGCACCACCAGTCGCAGATATTCCTCGAGCGCGGCGCGTCCGTCGAGCGTCATCAGCGCGAGATTCGGCGCGACCTCCGTGGGTACGAACGACGGCGCGACGCCGAACGTCGCGGCCAGCGGCGCCCGCGCGTCGCATTCCATAATCAATGCGCGCGCTCCCGACATTGCCGCGAGCTTTGCAAGCGCGGCGCTCACGGTAGTTTTGCCGACTCCGCCCTTGCCGAGCACGATCAGCACGCGTCGTGCGAGGATTTCGTTTAGCATTTGAGGAAAGCGGAACCAGCCAGAAGTTACCAGCGGATCAGATTCGCTCCCCAGGTGAGGCCGCCGCCGCATGCGTTGAGCATCACGATATTGCCGTCGTGAATTCGGCCCTGCTCGAGAGCCTCGTCGAGCGCGATTGGCACGGACGCCGCGGAGGTGTTGCCGTAGCGATCGATGTTGGTGAAAACTTTTTCCGGCGGCAGTCCGAGCCGCTCGGCGACTACGGAAATAATTCGCAGGTTCGCCTGATGCGGCACGAACAGGTCGATTTCTTCGAGCTTGACGCCCGCGCGCTCGGCCACCAGCCGGCTGATTTCTTCCATGCGCTTGACGGCTATTTTGAAAAGCTCGGGGCCCTTCATCTGAATCGCGTCATCGGCGCATCGCCGCACTTCAGAATCAATCGTGCCGCGGGTTCCGGTCGCGCGGACCGAGAGCAAATTCCAATACTCGCCCGCGGAGCGCAACAGGCTCGACAGCACTCCGCGATTTCCCGGCTCGGTTACCATCACGCACGCGCCCGCGCCGTCGCCAAACAGCACCGCGGTCCGGCGATCGCTCCAATCCACCATCGTCGAGAGCGCGTCGGCCCCGACCACCAGTACGCGCTTGAAGTCGCCGGCGCGCATCTGTGCGTCTGCGACTTGCAGCGCATACACGAAGCCCGAGCAGGCGGCGGCGACGTCGAAGGCCGGCATCGACGAGATGCTTAAGCCCTTCTGAATCTGGCACGCGAGCGACGGAAACGCGTACTCCGAGGAAACCGTGCCGACTATGATCGCGTCGAGCGCGCCCGGCTTGATTCCCGCCCGCTCGAGCGCCGTGCGGCTGGCGGCGGTCGCGATATCCGCTATCGACTCGCCCTGGCGCATCGCGTAGCGGCTGCCGATTCCGGTGCGCGACCGTATCCATTGGTCGGACGTGTCCATGTACCGCTCGAGATCCTTGTTGGTCAGCGCGGTGCGCGGGACGGCCCGTCCGGTGGCGATAATTCTTGAACCCATGATGAACCGGTCAGCTCTCGCTGGCGGGCCTGAACGCCAGCGTCGTGTTGGTGCCGCCGAAGCCGAATGAATTGTTGAGCGCGATCCGAATCCTGGCGGGGCGCGCCTTGTTGGGCACGTAATCGAGGTCGCATTCGGGGTCGGGAAATTCCTGGTTGATGGTCGGCGGCATCATCCCGCGCTCGATCGCGAGGACCGTGTACACCGACTCGATTGCGCCGGCCGCGCCCAGCGTGTGCCCGGTCATCGACTTGGTCGAACTAATCGCAACTTTCGCGGCTCGCTCGCCGAAGACGCACTTTACCGCTTGAGTCTCGGCGATATCGCCTTGCTCGGTCGAGGTGCCATGCGCGTTGATATAATCGACCTGGTTGGGATCGAGGTCGCTGTCTTCGAGGCACATCCGCATGCACTTGGCCGCGCCGCGTCCCTCGGGCGCCGGAGAGGTGATATGGTAGGCGTCGCTGTTGGCGGCGTAACCGCAGACTTCAGCTATGATCCTGGCGCCGCGCGCGACGGCGGCCTCGCGTTCCTCGAGGATCAGCGCCGCCGATCCCTCCGCCATCACGAATCCGTCGCGCTCCTTGTCGAATGGACGGCTGGCCTTCTCCGGCTCTTCGTTGTGGGTCGAAAGCGCGCGCATCGCGGCGAATCCGCCCACCCCCAGCGAGGTGACTGCCGCCTCCGAGCCGCCCGTGATCGCGGCGTCCAGGTAGCCGAGCTTGATCATCCGGTACGCCTCGCCGATCGCATGGCTGCCCGACGCGCACGCGCTGGTAGTCGTAAAGTTGACGCCGCGCGCTCCGTAGCGAATTGAGATTTGGCCCGGCGCAAGGTTGCCGATCAGCTTGGGGATGAAGAACGGGGTGATGTGACGCAGGCCGGTCTCCATGAAGACCCTGTGGTACTCCTCGATCGTGCACAGGCCGCCGATGCCGACGCCGATCAACACGCCGACCTGGTCGGCGTTGTCTTCGGTGATCTTGAACCCGGACTGGCGCATCGCCTGCTCGGTCGACGCGACTGCATACTGGATGAAGGGGTCCATTTTTTTGACGTCGCGCTTTTCGATCCAATCTTCCGGATTAAAATCCTTCACCTCGCCTGCTATCCGGACGGGAAATCCCGAGGTGTCAAAGCGCGTAATCAGGCCAATACCGGACCGCCCCGCCATCAGGGCTTCCCAGTTCTTGTCCACTCCAACTCCGAGCGGAGTCACCAGTCCTGCTCCGGTGATCACCACGCGGCGCTCAAGCATTGGTCTCATCAGGCCCCTCATCCTCCATCGAGTTCGCGGCTTAATAATCTACCAGAAGACAGCGCGGGTCGAGAATCCGGGGTCGCGGGCAGTGTATCAGTGTGAAGTTCCGGCCAGATGAAACGCGCCAGCCGTTGGGGCGCGACAGCGGCAGGATTGCACCCGATGTTATGGTCCAAAGGTCAATTCATAAGCGAAATATCCCTGGAGTTGATTCGACCCTTCGATAGCGGGACCAGTGGAGAGAAGGATGTGTTGAGTGTCGCTAAGGTCCCAGATCAATCCGAGATTGATACCCGTTTCACGTGGACCGCCGACTTCTTGCGAGGTGCCGTGAAAGATCTCTATGCCCGGGGTGAGGTTTGCAGGACCTGATGCTGTATGACCAACCCGGTGAAACACCAGTTGCGGTTGTGCGCGCCGGGATTGATCCAGTAACCGCCTCCTCCATAAGCGGTCCACTTGCCCATGCTCTTCTGGAGCC
>Ga0097691_1000546_pt1 | contig 32178 bp, 28 predicted proteins | sample NGESurdeep072012_8_FD_72858 | JGI IMG/M metagenome (GOLD analysis project Ga0097691, IMG submission 72858) | Arctic peat soil microbial communities from Barrow, Alaska - NGEE Surface sample 210-1 deep-072012 | ecosystem: Environmental > Terrestrial > Soil > Wetlands > Peat ... | reverse complement strand
CCCCGCCGTCGCAGTGCTCTGCTGGCTTTTCTGGAAATTGCCCATGCTGCCGCCGGCGCAGAAGAAACCATTGGCGCCGCGCAGCACCACCGCGCGCAGCGTGGCGTCTGCGGCGGCCGCATCGACTGCCACCTGCAATTCCTCCACCATCTCCGGGCTGAGCGCATTGCGCGTGGCGGCATCGTCCAGGGTCAGAAACAGAAAGCCGCCTTGGCGCAGCGTGCGCAGCTTGGCCATGCCTAGTCCTTTCTCGGCAGGATGCCCATGTACTTGGAGATGATGCCGAGCATGATCTCGTCGGCGCCGCCGCCGATCGAAGACAGCCGCGCGTCGCGGTAGGCGCGACCAATTGGGTTTTCCCACATGTAGCCCATGCCGCCCCAGAATTGCAGGCAGGCATCGGGCACCTGGCGCGCGAGGCGCCCCGCCTTCAGCTTCGCCATGGAAGCGAGTTCGGTCACGTCCTGCCCGGCGATGTAGAGTTCGGTCGCGCGGTAGACCAGCGCGCGCAGGCACTCGATTTCGGTTTTCAGCTCGGCCAGGCGGAAATGCACGTACTGGTTGTCGAGAATCGACTTGCCGAACGCCATCCTTTCGCGGGCATAGTTCGCGGTCTCGTCGATCAGCCTGCCCATGGACGTGCTGCGCGCCGCCGCCCACAGCCGCTCTTCCTGGAACTGCAGCATCTGATAGGTGAACCCCATGCCCTCCTCGCCGATGCGGTAGCGCTGCGGCACGCGCACGTCGTCGAAGAAAATCTGCGCCGTGTCGGAAGACCACATGCCGAGTTTCTTCAGCTTGCGCGCCACGCTCACGCCCTTGGTTTTCATCGGCACGCAGATGAGCGACTTGTTCTTGTGCGCCGCGCCCTGGCCGGTGTTGGCGAGCAGGCACATCCAGTCGGCCTGGGTGCCGTTGGTGGTCCACATCTTGCCGCCGTTGATGACGTAATCGTCGCCGTCCTTCCTCGCCCTGGTCTTGATCGAGGCGACATCGGACCCCGCCCCGACTTCGGACACGCCCAGGCAGGCGACGAAATCCCCCGCGATCGACGGCGCGAGGAATTCGCGGCGCAACTCGTCCGAGCCGAAGCGCGCCAGCGCCGGCGTCGCCATATCGGTCTGCACACCGATCGCCATCGGGATGCCGCCGCACTGGATATGGCCCAGCGCCTCGGCCATCGCGACCGAGTAGGAATAGTCCAGCGCCTGCCCGCCGTATTCCACCGGCTTGCACACGCCGAGAAAGCCGAGCTGCCCCATTTTCTTGAACACTTCGTGCGCCGGGAATATCTCGGCTTCCTCCCATTCGTCGACGAACGGATTGATTTCCGCGTCGATGAATTTCTTCAGCTGCCGCTGCAACTCTTCGTGCTCGTGGGTGAATAACATGGGCCTCTTCCTTGGTTCGTTCCTAGGGGCGCGCGACGCCGAACTGGATCGTACGCAGCTGCCGCGCCTCGGCTTCCGCGCAGATCGCCAATGCAGCAGCCAGTACCTCCCGCGTGTCGCGCGGGTCGATTACACCGTCGTCCAGGAGCAGTCCGCTGGTGTAGAAGGCGCTCATCTGGCTTTCAAAATTGGCGATGATGTCCTGTTGCATTTTGTCCAGCGCTGCCTGATCCACCGGCCTGCCCTTGCGCGCGGCCGTGCCCTCGGCGACGATGGCCATGGTCTTGGCGGCCTGCTCCGGGCCCATCACCGCGGTCTGGGCGTTGGGCCAGCTGAAGACGAAGCGCGGATTGAACGCGCGCCCGCACATGCCGTAGTTGCCCGCGCCGAAGGAAGCGCCGCACATGATGGTGATCTGCGGCACGGTCGCGTTGGACACGGCCTGGATCATTTTCGACCCGTGCTTGATCATGCCTGCGGCTTCCGACTTGGTGCCGACCATGTAGCCGGTGGTGTTCTGCAGGTAGACGAGCGGCGTCTGCGCCTGGCAGCAGAGCTGGATGAACTGCGTCGCCTTGGTGGCCCCGGTCGGATCGAGCGGGCCGTTGTTGGTGATGAAACCGACCTTGTGTCCGGCGATCGCGGCGAGGCCGCACACGGTGAACCTGCCGTATAGCGGCTTGAATTCCAGGAACTCGGAATCGTCCACGATGCGCCAGATCACTTCGCGCATGTCCACCGGCTTGCGCATGCTCATCGGCATTAAGCCGGCGATCTCGTCCGCATTCAGCCTCGGCGGGCGCGCCGCCGACGCCGGCGCGACCACCCTTTCCCACTTGAGGCTGGACAGCAGATCGCGCGCGATGCGGATGGCATCGGCGTCGTCCTCGGCGACGAACTCGGCCAGACCCGATACCCGTGCGTGCATCTCGGCCCCGCCCAGCTCCTCGTCGGTGGCAATCTCACCGGTCGCCGCCTTGAGCAGCGGCGGTCCGGCGAGGAAAGCCTTGGCGCGGCCGCGCACCATGATGACGTAATCGGACAGTCCGGGCAGATAGGCGCCGCCCGCGGTGGAGGAGCCGTGCACCACCGCGATCACCGGCAGTCCGGCCGCCGACAAGCGTGCGAGATTGTAGAACAGGCCGCCGCCTGCGATGAAGCGCTCGACCTTATAGGTGAGCAGATTGGCGCCGCCGCTTTCCACCAGTTGCACGAACGGCAGCTTGTTCTCCAGCGCGATTTCCTGGCAGCGCATGACCTTGCGCCCGCCCAGCGCGCTCAAGGCCCCCGCGCCTATGCCCGAATCGTTGGCCACCACCATGCAGCGCACGCCGGAGACGACGCCGATGCCGGCGAGCACCGCGGCTCCAGGAATGCTGCTCTCTGGATCGGCATCGTCGGTGCAGTAGCCGGCCAGGCTGGCGAGTTCCAGGAACGGCGCGCCCGGATCGAGCAGTTGCGCCAGCCGCTCGCGCGGCAGCAGGGCGTTGCGCTTGTCGAACGCCGGTTTCGATGCGGCCGAAGTCGCGACCGCGCGGCTCTCCAGGGCACGCAGTTGCTCGACGAGCGCGAGCATCGCGCTGCGCTGCCGCAAAAAGGTGTCGGATTGGGGATCGATGCGGGTCTTGGGCGGGCTCATTATTGCCTGGGTCGCAGGTGGACCGCGCTATTATGCCTCGCTCCTGCTGTGACTGCGCGGCAGGGGCGGACGACACGGGCCCAACCCGCGCCTATGCGTAGCTAGCGATTGTGCTTTCGGCCCACCAGGTAAACGCTGCCCTCGGCACCAGCGCCGCGTGCGAGAACAGTAGCCGGGGTCAGGCTATACGCAGGGCAAACGGCTGAGAGACTGTTTCGGAATAACTGAAACAGCCTCCATATAGAGGAGTGTGAGGGGACGTGTCCCCTCAAGACGGTTTTTCGACAGCGGGTTAACCGACTGTCTTCACCAGGTAGTCGTACGGCGTCCCGACCACGGTCCACAAGCGGTCAAGCCTTTGTGCACGCTTCTTATCCGGGGAAAACCGATCCAGTATTCGAGCAATCGACATCGAGCCAGCGTAAAGCACAACAAAAGGGAAAATGCCCAAACAAAGAAGGAGAAGCAGAGCGCCGTAAAGCACATAATGCATCATGAATTCCTTGAACCATTTGACCATCGCCTGCCCCCATAAATAAATATGCCGCGACGTGAACGATCGGGCTCCTGCCCCCGTGTTGCGGCTTCTGCCAGGCAGTGTAGGTGCCGCCCTGACCTAGGGGTATAGGCGTATACCCTATGCCGGCATGCGCGATCGCGCCCTTCCACGCGACTGAAGCAAGTCGTTGATCGAAAGCCTCTGCCACAGCCATCGCCCTCGGACGAGGGTTCGCGCGCGTGGCGATTTTCTGTCGCCGATTGGCTCCGGGCCTGGGGACTGGGATAATGGAGGCGCATTGCACTCACTACGGACCCGCCCATGCCTCTGCCTCAGCCGCCTATCGATAACACGCCCGATCCCGACACACGGAACATCGGCCCGCTCGAACTCTTCCTCGCGTTTTCGCAATTGGCGCTGTCCGGGTTTGGCGGGGTGTTGCCCTGGGCACACCGCACGCTGGTAGAGCGGAAGGGCTGGCTCACCCAGCGCGAATTCGTCGAGACGCTCGCGCTCGGACAGCTTCTCCCGGGTCCGAACATCGGCAACATGGCGGTGATGATCGGCTACCGTTTCTCCGGCTACGCAGGGGCGGCGGCGGCCTTTGGCGGACTGGTGGCCGGCCCTTTCCTGCTCATGATCGCAGTCGGCCTCCTCTACCGGAACTACGGCGCACTGCCGCTGGTGCAGCAGGCGCTCTCCGGCATGTCCGCCGTGGCGGCGGGCCTGGTGCTCGCGACGGGGTTGAAGATGACCGCCAGCCTGAAGCGGCACTGGCGCTCCTTCCTATTCGCCGCACTAGCGTTGGCGGGCGTCGGCGCGCTGCGCTGGCCTTTGCTCGCCGTCGTCGGTGCACTGGCGCCATTCGCCATCGCCGCGGCCTGGCGCGAGCAAGGTTGATGGACCGCGTCGACCTGCCGGCCCTGGCCCTGCATTTCGCGCTGCTGTCGCTGATGGCGATCGGCGGCGTCAGCTCGGTTCTGCCGGATATGCAGCGCTATGTGGTGGAGGCCAACCACTGGCTCAGCGACCGGCAGTTCGCCGACGCCTACGCGCTCGGTCAGGCGGCTCCGGGCCCGAACATGATGTTCGTGACGCTGCTTGGCTGGCAGCTTGCCGGCTGGGCCGGCGCGGTCGTGGCCACGCTGGCGACGATTTGCCCGCCGATCCTGCTGACATTGGGGGTCACGCGGCTTAGCGCGCACAACCCGGATGCGCCCCTGGGTCGCGCGATTCGCGGCGGATTGGGCCCGATTGCGATCGGGCTGACGTTGTCCAGCGGCTGGATCCTGGCGCGCTCGGCCGATCACGACGGGCGCAGTACCCTGCTGACGCTATTGACGATCGCGCTGATGTTGCGCACCAGGCTCAATCCCGTGTGGCTGATCGCGGCCGGCGCGATTGCCGGAATCACCGGAATCCTCTGACTGAACATGCTCACTGCGACAAGTGCCGAGCCAGGAGTTTCAGCGCGGCCGCGGCGAACGCATGCATGTTCGCCAGCCGATCGGCATTGCCCGTTTCAAGCGTAATGGCTTGTTCTGCCACACCGGCGATGGCCATGCAGCTGTGCCCTGCCGAATCGCCGTAGCGGTTGCCGGTCGGTCCCGTCGCGCCGGTTTCGGCCAGGCCCCAACTTGCCGCAAAGCGCGACTGCGCCGTGCGCGCGAGCAGCAGCGCATAGGGCTCGGACGCCGAGCGCATCCCGGAGAGCGCCGCAACGGGAATGTCCAACAGCTTATCCCGCGCCAGGCGCGTATAGACCACCGCCCCGCCCAAAAAATAGGCGGAGGCTCCCGGTACGGCAAGCAGCGCGGCCGAAATAAGACCTCCGGTCGACGACTCGGCGACTGCGATGGTCTCCCGGCGCTGTTTCAGAAGCACAGCCACCTGCTCGGCGAGGGGTAGGAGAATCTCCATACTGAATTAGCCGAAGGTGGAAGGTTTCACTTCCGGCAGCGTGGCCGCGCGCCGCGCGAGCCAGTAGCGATAGGGCGGTGGCACGAGCGCAAACTCCGCATCGAACCCGAGCTTCTGCGCTGCATCCATGGTCCAGTTCGGGTTGTAGAGCATTTCGCGCGCCAGTGCGACTAGGTCCGAGCGGCCCTGTTGCAGGATCAACTCGGCCTGCTCGGCGTGCACGATCAAGCCTACGGCCATGGTCATAATCCTGCCCTCTTTTTTGATCTTTTCAGCATAGGGCACCTGATAGCCGTAGGCGGGCTTCGCCGCGCCGGCAGGCGGCTTGCCGAGAATGCCACCCGAGCTGCAGTCGATCACATCCACCCCCATCGGCTTCACCAGCTTCGCCAGCGCGACGCTCTGCGCCGGCCCCCAGCCCGCGTCGTCCTCTGCCGACAAGCGCAGGAACAGCGGCTTTCCCGGCGGCCAAGTTGCGCGCACGCACTCGCACACCTCGAGCGCGAAGCGCATGCGCTTCGCCTCCGAGCCGCCGTACTCGTCGGTGCGCTGGTTCGCCAGCGGCGAGAGGAACTCGTGGAGCAGAAACCCGTGCGCGCCGTGGATCTCCACCACGTCGAACCCGGCCGCGTGCGCGCGCGCCGCGGCCTTGCCCCAGGCCTCGGCCAGCGCGCGGATCTCCTCGCGCGTGAGCGCGCGCGGCGCGGGCGAGCCCTCGTCCGCGGGCAGCGCGCTCGGGGCGACGAGCTCCCATGCGTCCCAGTCCTCAATCTGCGCATTGCTGACCTCGCTGCGCGCCAGCGGCCGGCCGCCCTCCCACGGGCGCTGGATGCGCGCCTTGCGGCCCGAGTGGCCGAGCTGGATGCCCGCCGCCGCTCCGCACTGATGCACGAAATCGACGATGCGCGCGAGATGCGGCACGAAGGCATCGTCCCAGATGCCGAGATCGCCCACCGTGCCGCAGCCGCGGCGCTCGATCTTGGTCGACTCGAGGATCACCAGCCCCGCGCCCCCCGCCGCATAGCGCCCGGCGTTCATGAGATGCCAGTCGGTGGGAAAGCCCTTCACCGCGGAATACTGATGCATCGGCGCGACCACCACCCGGTTCTTGAGCGTGAGCTCGCGGATGCGAAGCGGTGTAAACAGGAGCGGCTGGGTCATGAGCTTTCTTTTTTTGTATGCTAATTTGACGGACGAACGCGGACGACCTATTGGCGGAAGGTGTGAGATTCGAACTCACGAGGAACTTACGCCCCTGCCGGTTTTCAAGACCGGTGCCTTCAACCGCTCGGCCAACCTTCCATATTTGAACTTCAACGGCTTACCCGGCGGATATTTTACCACCCGGTGTCCGTGTACCCTACAGGCACTCTATCTGATCGCCCGTTCCGGGATGCGGTGGAATGCCGCCGCGGATCGATATATGGGGGCGTGGGCTATACCAGGGAAACCACCAGCGCCGAACCGGACCCGATAGAACTCGAAGTCCGGCAGCGGGAAACCGTCGACATCCCGATGATGGCAAGCGCCGGAGCCATTGCGCCAGGCGCATCCCTGATGCTCGCAGGCGAGGATCAAGCAATCGGCCAGCGGATAGCAAGAGCTATCCGTCTGGCAACGGGAGTCGGCTCAGTAGAAGGCCCTTGACGAGCCAGTTGCGTTGCGACTTGCGTCACTACCTTGTGTATCCGTCCTTTGCTGTCCCGCCACGCTGCCAGTCGCCCCGGTTCCGGACGCTGTTTCGTCTTTCTGTCGTCTCCCCAGGGGGTCTGCTGCACCGCCGTCAGCAGCGGTGCCTTCACATGGGCCATTGGCGTCGTGGACGCCGGCGCATGGCTGCGCCTGCGCTTTCTGCTGCAAATATTCCCGCACCGAAATGTCGAGCGCCCTTGCCGATGCCGCATTTGCCTCGTCTTCAGTCGAGGGACTCATCCCTTCCAAATAGAACCTTTTCAAATCCGCGGGAGTCAACACGCTTACCGACTCCGGAGGGACCGCCAGCACCGCCTCATAAAACGAAAGAGGAAAATCAAGCTCTTCGATATATTCCTGCAGCCTCTTCTGCAGCTGGCGGTAGATAATCCGGCGATCCGGGACTTCGCGCGTCGACGAAAAATAGGGCCGATGAATTCCAATCCGTCCCGCGACGGTGCGCCGGTCCCCGCCCATGAAGGCAAAGACGCAAGAACTCAGACATTGGTCGCCACGAGCGACGACCGTTGAAACGCCAAGCTTGCGCAGCAGGCGTCCCAGCTCCATCGACGCATCAACCTCTCCGCCGTTGCTGGCAAACGACACGATGTTGCCGGCTATTTTCTGCTTGCCCTTCTTGAGCAGACCTTCCATCACTCTTGCGCCGTACACGTCCTCCGAGGTGATGTAACCATAGAGAAAAACCTGCACCTCCTCAGCGGGCACCTGAGTGCCATCGGCAACGGTCCGCGGATAGGCGGTGTCCGCCGGATTGGCATATTTCTTCAGGGCTGACCAGTGTTGCTGGCCGTCGTTCCGCTCCGCGCTACGGAACAGCATTTCGGCCCGCAATTCAAAGCATTGCAGGGCGAGTGCGAACAAAAGCAGGGTCGCGACGATGGCGGGGCCAACACGGGCGGGATTGGATGCGGCCGACCGGTAGCAGCGGGGCCGCATCGACTGCTTCGGATCAGTGTGGGCATCCGACGTGCGCCCAATATCCGCTCGACAAGTTCGATTACCGATCATGACACTACGCCCCCCGGTACCGCCAGCTACGGCGCCTACGCTCATACTGTCTGTAGCGGCTATGTTGCACGTATCCGACTGCTACTGCAAGCGCGGCAAAGCTTCTGTGCGCAGGCACACATAAGGAGCAAATATTAGCCTATTAGTCGGGCCGGAGTTTCGGGAGGCTGGAATAAGGGGGCCGCGAGTGCGGGTTGATACGGCATTCCGGGTTTCGGGGCGATCGCCGCAGCAGGATCGCACCGAATCTCAAATCCTGCGCCATCAAGCGCCTGGCCCAGTTCCACGCGGGCTTGAATTATGCGTTTCCGCCCAAAAATACCTTTTTGTAATATGGATTTAACATTCGCGCGGTTATACTGTGGCAGTTGCAACTTTTACGCTTTTGACCTAGTCTAACGGGCGTGACGATACCTAGCGGAGGAACACATATGCAACCTGATCTGAGAACGATACCAACGGGCGCACCCGGCGCAGCACAGGATTTTGCGCTGCAACAGCATAAGGTGCTGCGCAATACCTATATGCTGCTGGCGTTGAGCCTGATTCCGACGATCATCGGCGCCGCCATCGGCACCAACGTCGACCTGAGTTTCATGCGCACCAGCCCGATGCTGTCCTTCGTCGCCATCCTCGCGATATTCTACGGCTGGATCTATGCGATCGAGCGCAACAAGCAGAGCGCGCTCGGTGTGCTGCTGCTGCTCGGCTTCACCCTGTTCCTGGGACTGCTGCTCGGACCGCTGCTGCACAGAGTGCTCGGCTTCAAGAACGGCACCGAACTGGTGATGATGGCGGCAGGCGGAACGGCCGCGGTGTTCTTCGTCATGGCCGGCATCGCCTCCAGTACCAAGCGCGACTTCAGCGGCCTGGGCAGCTTCCTCGCCGTTGGCGCCGTGATCATCATGCTGGGGGTCGTGGCCAGTATGTTCATGGCGAGCCCGATACTCTACCTGGTGATACTCGGCGCTTTCGTGCTGTTCTCTTCGCTCATGATCCTGTGGCAGGTGAACGCCATCGTGCGCGGCGGCGAGACCAACTACGTCTCGGCTACCCTCACTTTGTATATATCCATCTACAACCTGTTCTCCAGTTTGTTGCAACTGCTGGGTTTCGGCGGCAGCAACGATTAACCGAGACAAGTTCCAGCAAAAAGGGCGGCTGCGGCCGCCCTTTTTTTGTGGGAGGCCCGCCCTCGGGCCGATCGGTCATCGCGCAGGCGCTGGTCGGGGCGAGGGCGCCCCTCCTACGCCCAACGGTCTCGATCCCCCTTGAGGGGAAAGTCCCCACCTCTTCGGGTGGTCCCGACCTTCGGTCTCCCACCTTGGGGGACGACTCCGTCGCTTGTTGTGGGAGGGCCGGCCTTCGGGCCGAATCCTCACCTCTCAAATAGCGCGATCGACTCGACGTGCGAGGTGTGCGGGAACATGTTGATCACGCCGGCGGCGGCGAGGCGGTAGCCTTTGACCTGCACCAGCACCTCGGCATCGCGCGCCAGCGTCGCCGGATCACAGGAGACGTAGACGATGCGCCGCGGCCCGCCCTCCCCCAGCGCTTTCACCACTTCGACTGCGCCATCGCGCGGCGGATCGATAAGCAGCTTGTCGAAGCCGCCGCCGTCGTTAGCGCCAAACGGGGCGCAGCTCTCAGCCTCGAACAAATTGGCGACTTGAAAGCGCGCGCGCGCGGCAAGCCCGTTCTTGCGCGCGTTGTCTTCGGCCCGCCGCACCAGTTCGGCATTGCCTTCCACGCCCAGCACGTGCGCACCCCGGCTCGCGATGGGCAGGCTGAAGTTGCCCAGACCGCAGAACAGGTCGGCGATGTGCTCCCCCGGACGCGGATCGAGCAGGTTCATTGCGTGCCGGACCAGGATACGGTTGACGGCATGATTAACCTGGGTGAAGTCGGTCGGACGGAAGTGAATCTGCACCCCGAACTCGGGCAGTGAGTAATACAGCGGCGGCGCATCGGTCGGGAAGAAAGGCTCCGCCGAATCCGGCCCCGCCCTCTGCAGCCAGAACTGGATGCCGTACTGCGTCGCGAAGGCCCGCAGCGCGTCCTCGTCCGACGGGTTAAGAGGATCGAGTATGCGCAGCACCATTACCGTGACCTCTTCGCCCACCGCGAGCTCGATCTGCGGCAGGCGCGTGGGCATCGACAAGCCGGCGACGAGGCTGCGCAACGGCCGGAGCAGATCGGATATGCGCCGCGGCAGCACCTCGCAACTCGCCATATCGGCGATGAAGCTGCTTTTCCTTTCGTGAAAGCCGACCAGGACGCCGCCCTTTTTGGGCACCAGCCGCACCGACAGCCGCGCGCGGTGGCGATAGCCCCAGGCGAGGCCGTAGATCGGGCGCAGCACTATCTCGGGCCTTACCTTGCCGATATGCCACAGGCTGTCCTCGAGCACGCGCTGCTTCGCCGCCACCTGGGAATGCAGCTCCAGATGCTGCATGCTGCAGCCGCCGCAGACGCCGAAATGGCGGCAGCGCGGTAGCTCGCGCGCCGCGCTGGCGTCATGTATCGCAGTGACGGACGCCAGTTCGTAATTCGGCTTCTTGCGGTAGGAGGAATAGGACACCGTCTCCCCCGGCAGGCCGCCGTCGATGAATATCGCCTTGCCCTCGACGCGCGCGATGCCGCGCCCCTCGCGATCCAGCGATTCAACCACAACCGGCATCGATTATTTCCAGGCCTGGAGGAATTCGCGCCAATGCGCGTCGGCAGACTTGGCGAGCGTGCCGCGCAAAAGTTCGACCTCGCGCTGGTATTGCGCGGCGTCAAACACGCCGCGCAGCAACTGAAAGCGCAGATACAGCAGATAGGTGTTGGCGGCGTCGGTCTCGCAGTAGCTGCGGATCTCGCGCAGCTTCCCGCCCAGGTAGGCGCCCCACACCTGCGAGCCGTCCATGCCGAGCTTGCCCGGGAAGCCGATCAGCTTGGCCATCTCGTCCAGCGGCACGTTGTTGCGCGGCTGGTACAGCGCGAGCAGGTCCATCAGGTCGAGATGGCGCGCGTGATAGCGGCTGATGTAGTTATTCCACTTGAAGTCGCGGTCATCCTCGCCCTGGTCCCAGTAGCGCGGCGCGCAAATTCCGTGAACCAGGCTGCGGTAATGCAGCACCGGCAGGTCGAACCCGCCGCCGTTCCAGGAAACGAGCTGCGGCGTGTATTTCTCGATGCCGTCGAAAAAGCGCCGGATCAGCTCGGCTTCAGTGTCCTCGGGCGTGCCCAGCGACCAGACGCGGACGCCGTCGCCTTCGCGCAGCGCGCAGGCGATGGCGATGACGCGGTGCTGGTGCAACTGCAGGAAATCGTGGTTCGAGGCGGCGCGGCGGCGCTGAAAAGCGATCTCCGCCACGTCCTTGTCGGAGAGCCCGGGATCCAGATCGTACAGCCGCCGCAAGCCGTCGCAGTCGGGCGCGGTTTCGATGTCGAAAGCGAGGACGGGAGTCATGGAATTCTTTCGCTGCGTCTGAATTATCGCTCAAGACAGATTATTTGCTGCGGGGGACACAGAGGACGAAAAAGCAAACCAGGTTTCCTCCGCGGCCTCTGCGTCCGCTGCGGTTAACCTCCACCGGTTCAATCCGGGAAAATGCCGGTGGAAAGATAGCGGTCGCCGCGGTCGCAGACGATGGAGACGATGACCGCGTTTTTCACTTCGGCCGCGACGCGCAGCGCCACGAACATGGCTCCGCCCGATGAGATGCCGGCGAAAATTCCCTCTTCCCGCGCCATTCTGCGCGTCGTCTCCTCGGCCTCGGCCTGGCTCACGGACTCGACCCGGTCGACGCGCGCAGCGTCGTAAATGCGCGGCAGGTAGGCCTCGGGCCACTTGCGGATGCCGGGAATCTGCGAGCCTTCGGTCGGCTCGCAGCCTACGATCTGGATCCGCGGATTCTGCTCCTTGAGGAAGCGCGACACCCCCATGATGGTCCCGGTGGTGCCCATGCTGGAAACGAAGTGGGTGACCTTGCCGGCGGTATCGCGCCAGATTTCCGGTCCGGTGCCTTCGTAATGGGAAAGCGGGTTGTCCGGATTGGCGAACTGATCGAGGATCACGCCCTTGCCCTCGCCGCGCATTTTCTCGGCCAGGTCGCGCGCGCCTTCCATCCCGCCCGCCTTCGGCGTGAGCATGATTTCGGCGCCGAAGGCGCGCATGGTCTGGCGCCGCTCCACCGACAGGTGCTCGGGCATGACGAGCACCATGCGGTAGCCGCGCATCGCCGCCACCATGGCGAGCGCGATGCCGGTGTTGCCGCTGGTCGCTTCGATCAGGGTGTCGCCCGGCTTGATCGCGCCGCGCCGCTCGGCGCGCACGACCATGTACAACGCCGGCCGGTCTTTGACCGAGCCCGCCGGGTTATTGCCCTCGAGCTTCGCCAGGATGAGGTTGCCGCTCTTGTCGTTGGCGGCGCCGGGGATGCGCTTCAGGCGCACCAGCGGCGTATTGCCTATGGTGTCTTCGATACTCGGGTAGGTGGCATGTTTCATGTCAATTTGTCGCGCCGGCGTTATCGCGGAATAGCATCCCCGTATATGGATCCCTCACTCTCCGCTCCTCCTGCCTTCCTGATCGAGCAGCTGCTCGCAATAGCGCGACACGCCCTGTTCCACCGTCAGGAAAGGATCGGCATAACCGGCGCGGCGGAGCATGGCGTTATCGGCTTCGGTATGGCTTTGGTACTTGCCTTTGAGCGCATCGGGGAAGACGATGTATTCGATCATGTTTCTCGCGCGCATCTCATCCAGCGTGAGCGCAGCCTGGCCTTCGGCGCGCAGGCAGGCGTTGACCGTGGCTACGGCGACGTCGTTGAAGCTCTGCGCGCGGCCGGTGCCCAGATTGAAGATTCCGGACAGCGCCGGCCGCTCGAGAAAATGCAGGTTCACCTCGACCACATCCTCGACCGCGACGAAGTCCCGCTTCTGCTCGCCGTCGGCGTAGCCGTCCCAGCCCTGGAACAGCTTGACCCGCTTCTCGCTCCGGAACTGGTTGAAAAAATGGAAGGCGACCGAGGCCATGCGCCCCTTGTGCGCCTCGTTCGGGCCGTAAACGTTGAAATAGCGAAAGCCCGCGATCTGGCTGTCGGCATCGGGCAGGCGCCGCCGCACCACCTGGTCGAACAGGAACTTGGAATAGCCGTAGATGTTGAGCGGCGCCTCGCATTCGCGTGCCTCGCGGAACACCGTGCCGGCGCCGTAGACCGACGCGGACGAGGCGTACAGCAGCGGCACTTCCTCTTCCTGGCAATAGTCGAGCAGCGCCACCGAGTAGCGGTAGTTGTTCTCCATCATGTAGCGCCCGTCGGTCTCCATGGTGTCGGAGCAGGCTCCCTGGTGCAGTATCGCCTCGATCGCGCCCTCGAACTCCCCGGCGGTGAGCTGCACCACGAAGTCGCGCTTGTCGATGAAATCGGCGATCTCGCAGTCGGCCAGATTCCTGAATTTGTCGGCGCGGGTGAGATTGTCCACCGCGATGATGTCGGTCTCGCCGCGCTCATTCAGCGCCTTGACCAGGTTCGATCCGATGAATCCGGCTGCGCCGGTGACGACGTAGTACATGTTTTCCTCTCAGTGCCTGTTACGAGATGAGGGGATACCTCCCCTCATGCTCCCCTAATTCAGGGGTGTTTCAGTTATTCTGAAACACCCCGTCAGTCTTGTGCCAACGCCGCCTGCAGTTCTTCGCGATGGACCACGGCGGTGCCTAGTTTGCCGACAACGATTCCTGCAGCGCGATTTGCCACATGCATGGCTTCGGGCAGCGCCGCACCGGTCGCCAACATCGCCGCGAGGGCTGCGATAACGGTATCGCCGGCACCCGTCACGTCGGCAAGCTCCTGCGCCCTGGCAGCCTCATGCAGCACGCCGCTCTCCTGGTACAAACTCATGCCTTCCTCGCTGCGCGTGACCAGCAGCGCCTCGGCGCCAAGTTCGCGTCGCAGTGCCTGCGCCCGCGCGGTCATGTCATCTTCGTCTTTCCAGCGCCCCACCACCTCGCGCAGTTCGGCGCGGTTGGGTGTAACGATGCTCGCGCCATGATAACGGGAATAGTCGTCGCCCTTGGGATCGACCAGGATGATCTTTTTTGCGGCACGAGCCAGCTCGATCATCTGCGCTATGTGCGTGAGCCCGCCCTTGCCGTAATCGGACAGTACCAGGACGTCGCAATCTGTCAGCAGCATCTGGAAATCGGCCAGCTTGTCGGCCAGTACTTCACGGGTCGGCGGGGTCTCGAAATCGACGCGTAGCAGCTGCTGATGCCGGCCGATGACGCGCAACTTAACCGTGGTGGGAATGCTCGGATCGCGATGCAGGCTGGCAACAACGTGCTCGGCCTCGAGCAACTCGCGCAGCCGCGCGCCGGCTTCGTCGTCGCCGACCACCGACAACAGCGTTGCCCGCGCACCCAGGGCCGTCGCATTGCGCGCGACGTTGGCAGCACCGCCCGGACGTTCTTCAGTGCGCTCGACCTTGACGACCGGCACCGGCGCCTCGGGCGAGATACGGCTTACCTCGCCGAACCAGTAGCGGTCCAGCATCACGTCGCCGACCACCAGTAGCCGCGCCTTGGACAAATCCGGCAGCAACTTCAATTTCAGTCCCAAATCCACTCGCGCCTCGTGTCTCGTATCTTGTCTCGCCTTACAACCTTCCGATCGGATAGTACTCCAGACCGTTCTGCCTGACTTCGGCCGGATCGTACAGATTGCGCCCGTCGAAAATGGCAGGCGTGCGCAAAACCTGTTTCACCCGCTGGAAATCCGGGCTGCGGAATTCCTTCCATTCGGTAACGATCGCCAGGGCATCGGCGCCTTCGAGCGCCGCCATCGGAGAGTCGGCAAACCGCACGCGGCTCTCGGCCTTGTAGATGTGCCGCGCCTCGTCCATGGCGACGGGATCGTAGGCGGTGACGCTTGCGCCGCGCTCGAGCAGTTCAGCCACCAGCACCCGGCTCGACGCCTCGCGCATGTCGTCGGTATTAGGCTTGAACGCCAATCCCCAGAGGGCGAAATTCAGGCCTTTCAGGTCGTTGCCGAAGCGCTTGAGAATTTTCTGCGCCAGCACCTGTTTCTGCAGGGCGTTGGCCTGCTCCACCGCCTCGAGGATGAGCAGCTTCATGCCGGCCTCGCCGGCGGTGCGCATCAGCGCCTGCACGTCCTTCGGAAAGCAGGAGCCGCCGTAGCCTGCCCCCGGATACAGGAAATGGTAGCCGATGCGCGGATCGGCGCCGATGCCGCGGCGTACCTGCTCGATGTCGGCACCCAGGCGCTCCGCCAGATTGGCGAGCTCGTTCATGAAGGAAATGCGCGTCGCCAGCATGGCGTTCGCGGCGTACTTGGTCAGTTCCGCCGAGCGCACGTCCATGGCGATCACGCGCTCGTGATTGCGCTGGAACGGCGCGTACAGGTTGCGCATGACGAGCGTGGCGCGCTCGTCATCGCTACCGACGACGATGCGCTCGGGACGCATGAAATCCTCGACTGCGGCGCCTTCCTTGAGGAATTCCGGGTTGGACACCACGCTGAAGGCGATGTCGGCGCCGCGCTGCTTCAACTCGCCGGCAATCGCGGCGCGCACCTTGTCGGCCGTCCCCACGGGCACGGTGGACTTGTCCACCACCACACGGTAATCACGCATGTGGCGGCCGATGTTGCGTGCGGCCGCGAGCACGTGCTGAAGATCGGCCGAGCCGTCCTCGGCGGGCGGCGTCCCCACCGCAATGAACTGCACCGTGCCGAATGCAACCCCTTGCTCGATGTCGGTCGTGAACGCCAAGCGCCCGGCCTTGTGGTTGCGATTCACCATTTCCTGCAGTCCCGGCTCGTAGATCGGGATGCCGCCGTCATTGAGGATCTTGATCTTGTTCGGGTCCAGGTCCAGGCACAGCACGTCGTTGCCGACTTCTGCAAGGCAGGCGCCGCTGACTAAACCTACGTATCCGGTACCAACCACTGTGATTTTCAATTTACGCTCCGAACAATATTTGAGGCATCTCAAAACTTTCCAATTCTGTCATTCCGAGTCCCCCTCCGAGGATAAACTTCGCGAGGAATCTGCTTTTCGTAGGACGTAAGAAGCAGATTCCTCGGCCTGCGCCCCGAAGGAAGTCCTCCTGGGGGGCGGCCTCGGAATGACAATTGCTAGAGGTCTCGCTAATTCTCACTCCCTCACGGGGCCAGATCAAATTCTTCCGTCCGCCTCGGCGGATAGGTTTCCCAGCCGCCACAGGCCGGACAGTGCCAGTAGAACTGGCGCGCCTTGAAGCCGCAGTTTTCGCAGCGGTAGCGCGCGAGGCGCAATGTATGGCTGTGCACCAGATTCTTGACCAGCTGCACGTCGCCGCGGCGCTCCGGTCGGACCACCAGCAGTTCCGCGTCGAGCAGCCGGTCCAGACCGAGCAACGTCTGGTTACGGCGCAACTCGTCGCGCACCAGCCGGTGCGCGGCCTCCGGCCCTTGCGCCTCCAGCGTCGACTGGAAGGCTACGTCGAGCAGGTCGAGCGAGGGCGAACTGGCGAGGAAGCCGCGCAGCAGGGTCAGCCCTTCGTCCTGCTTGCCCAGCACGCGGTAACTCTCGAGCAGCCGCTGCGCCACCAGAGCGAGGTAGGCGGGATTCTGCTGCTCGATGCGCTTCCACGCCTCGATCGCCGCTGCGTGATCGCCCGCCGCCGCGTGGATGTCGCCCAGCAGCAGATTGGCGCGCGCGCACTTGCGATTGGATTTGAGCGCCCGCTCCAGATACGCCAGAGCCGCGTCGGTGCGCGAATGGGTGGTCTCGATCAGCGCGAGCTCGCAGTAATAGTTCGCGATCTCCTTGTTCCATGGCTGGCCCAGCTCGGCGCCGAGCTCGGTTGCGACGCCTATGGTCTTTTCCCAATCCTTCTCCTGCTGATAGATGTCGAGCAGTGCCTTCAACGCAGCGCCGCGATGCGGCGTGTTGCGCAGCTTGACGAACACTTCCTCGGCACGGTCGAGCAATCCCGCCTTGAGATAATCCTGTCCCAGCTCGAACAGGGCTGCAAGCCGCTGCTCCTGGCCCAGATCGCCGCGCTCGAGCAGATTCTGGTGCATGCGGATCGCGCGTTCGGTTTCACCGCGGCGGCGAAACAGGTTGCCCAGCGCAAAGTGCAGCTCGATGGTCTCCGGATCGATCTTGACCACTTCGATGAAGGCCTCGATCGCCTTGTCGGGCTGTTCATTGAGCAGGAAATTGAGCCCCTTGAAATAGGAGCGCGGCAGCGAGCGTGATTCCGACACCAGGTGCTTGATATCGATGCGCGCGGCGAGCCAGCCCAGGCCGAAGAACAGTGGAAACGCGAGCAACCACCAGAATTCGAATTCCATGCCGTTGATCTAGATTCCGGGCTGCGAGTTGATGCCGCCGTCGGCGACCGGGGGCTCCGGGCTATCGTCGCGGGGACGGTTGCGCAATTCTCGCTGCAGCCTCGCGATGTCGCGCCGCTGCCTGAACACCGTGGCCAGCGTGGCCAGCACGCCCATCACGGCGCCCGCAGCGAAGAACACCAGCAGCACCAGGATCAGCGGGGCCTGCCATACCTGGTCGAAATACAGGCGCAGGCTGACGCTATCGGTGTTCTTGAGCGCAAACAGAAACAACGCCAGGAACAGGATGATGCGCAGGGTCCAGGCGAGAGCGCGCATATCCCGATCGCCTCAGAAAAAACAAGCGGCATCGAAAACATGCCGCTTGTTTCCGCTTGCCGCCCGCGCGCTAATTCGAGTCCACGCGCTCACGCAGTTCCTTGCCGGCCTTGAAGTGCGGCACGAACTTCTCCGGCACCTGGACCCTGTCGCCCGATTTCGGATTCCTGCCCGTACGCGGCGGGCGATAATTCAGCCCGAAGCTGCCGAAGCCGCGAATTTCGATGCGCTGGCCCTTGACCAGACTCAGGGTCATGGCATCGAGTATGGTCTTGACCGCGAACTCGGCGTCCTTGGCAACCAGTTGCGGATAGCGTCCCGCCAGCCTGGCGATCAATTCGGACTTGGTCATCTCACCTGCCCCTTTTATTGCTGAGAGTTCTTGTTGTCCAGCTTCGCCTTCAGCAGCGCTCCAAGACTGGTGCTGCCGGAACTGGCGGCGGTGTCGCTCTGCAGCTTCTGCATCGCGTCATGCTCCTCGGCCATATCCTTGGCTTTGATCGAGAGGTTGATCGAGCGGTTCTTGCGATCGATATTGATGATCATCGCCGTCACCGTATCGCCTTCCTTGAGGTGGTGCTGCAGATCCTCGATGCGCTCGCGCGCCACTTCGGATACGCGCAGGTAACCCTCGACGTCGCCCTCCAGCGCGATCACCGCGCCCTTGGCGTCGACCGACTTCACCGTGCCCTGCACCACGCTGTTCTTCTCATGCGTGGCGATGTAATTGGTGAAGGGGTCGCCGTCCATCTGTTTGATGCCGAGGGAGATGCGCTCGCGCTCGGTGTCGATCGCCAGCACCACCGCCTCGACTTCGTCGCCCTTCTTGTAGTTGCGCACCGCCTCCTCGCCGGTGGTGCTCCAGGACAGGTCCGACAGATGCACCAGGCCGTCGATGCCGCCGGGCAGTCCGATGAACACGCCGAAATCGGTGATCGACTTGATCTGCCCCTTGACCCGGTCGCCCTTCTTGAAGTTGATGGCGAACTCTCCCCACGGGTTGGGCAGGCACTGCTTCATTCCCAGCGAAATCCTGCGGCGCTCCTCGTCGATCTCGAGGATCATGACCTCGACCTCGTCGCCGAGCTGCACCACCTTGGACGGATGCACGTTCTTGTTGGTCCAGTCCATCTCGGACACGTGCACCAGGCCCTCGATGCCCTGCTCGACCTCGACGAACGCGCCGTAGTCGGTGAGATTGGTGACCTTGCCGAACAGGCGCGTGCCGGTCGGGTAGCGGCGCGACAGGCCCACCCAGGGGTCTTCACCGAGCTGCTTCATGCCGAGCGAGACGCGATTCTTCTCCTGGTCGAACTTGAGTATCTTGGCCGTGACCTCGTCGCCCACGTTGAGCACCTCGGACGGATGCTTGACGCGGCGCCAGGCGAGGTCGGTGATGTGCAGCAGGCCGTCGATGCCGCCCAGGTCCACGAACGCGCCGTAGTCGGTGATGTTCTTGACGATGCCCTTCACGACCGTGCCCTCGGACAGGGTCTGCAGCAGCTTCTGCCTCTCTTCGCCCTGGCTCGCCTCGAGCACGGCGCGGCGCGATACCACCACGTTATTGCGCTTGCGGTCGAGCTTGATGACCTTGAACTCCATGGTCTTGCCTTCGAACGGCGTCGTGTCCTTGACCGGGCGGATGTCCACCAGCGAGCCGGGCAGGAAAGCGCGGATGCCGTTGGCCATGACCGTGAGGCCGCCCTTGACCTTGCCGCTGATCACGCCTGAAACCAACTCGCCGGTTTCCAGGGCCTTTTCCAGGTCCATCCAGGCAGACAGGCGCTTGGCCTTGTCGCGCGACAGGCGCGTTTCGCCGAAGCCGTCTTCCAGGGCCTCGATGGCGACGCTGACGAAATCGCCGACTTTGGCCTCGACCTCGCCGGCATCATTGCGGAATTCCTCGACCGGGATGAAGCTCTCGGACTTGAGTCCGGCGTTCACCACCACGAAATTCATATCTACACGGACTACTTCTGCTGTGATCACCTCGCCGATGCGCATTTCCTGGCGCGTCAGGCTTTCTTCGAACAGGGCTGCGAAACTGTCTTCGTTGGAGGCGACCGCGGGGGAAAGATTGGACATTTGATTTATTTACCTGATTCACCGCCCTTGCGGACGGGGTTGGTTAAACACAAGGCGGACTCACAGGGTCTGCGAGCCCGCCACCTTTTGCCGGTACCAATCAAGTACCTGGCGCACTATTTCCTCTATGCCGAGACCGGTGCTATCGAGTTCCCGGGCATCGGCTGCCTTTTGCAGGGGCGCTACGCTTCTGGCGCTGTCGCGCTGATCGCGTTCGTGCAATTCCTGCAAAAGGGTTCGAATGTTAGCATTGATTCCTTTTTCTTTCAACTGCTTATATCTGCGCTCTGCACGTATTTCGGCGCTTGCGGTAAGAAAAATCTTCAGCGTTGCATCCGGAAACACCACCGTGGTCATATCGCGGCCTTCGGCAACCAGCCCGGGGGGCTGGCGGAAAGCCCGCTGGCGCGCGAGCAGGGCCGTGCGTACCGCCGGCAGCGCCGCCACCCTGGAGGCCCCGATACCGCACTCCTCGCTGCGAATAGCCTCAGTAACCTTCTGACCAAACAGGAATATTTCTCCGCCCTCGAACGTGGCGTGGAGGTGGAGCGCACGACGGGCCAGTGCGGCCTCGTCATCCAGCCGGGTCGCCTCCTTCACGGCCGCGAGCGCGACCAGACGATACAGGGAGCCGCTGTCCAGGTAGTGAAAACCCAGCTTCCGCGCGACCGCCTGGGCGATGGTGCCCTTGCCCGAGGCCGACGGGCCGTCGATGGCGATCACCGGGATGTCAACCATGGATTGAACCGCAGAGGAGGCGGAGGACGCAGAGGGCTGCAAGAATCCTTTCTTGGGCCGTTTTCCCTCTGCGACCTCTGCGCCCTCCGCGATTAATTTTTTTTGATTCATAAGCGACAGCCGACGCTCAGCCCGAGATCCGCGCCAGCGCGTCGAAATACCCGGGAAAGGTCTTGTTGACGCACTGCGGATCGTTGATGCGCACGGTCACGCCGCCCAGCGCGGCCAGCGAAAAGCACATGGCCATGCGGTGATCGTCGTAGGTGTCGATAGTGGCCGGGCGCAGCGCGGCGGGCGGGGTCACGCGCAGCCAGTCCTTGCCCTCCTCCACCGTCGCGCCCAGTTTTCTCAACTCGGTCGCCATGGCGGCGATGCGGTCGGTTTCCTTGACGCGCCAACTGCCGATGTTGCGCAGGGTGCACGGGCCGTCGGCGAACAACGCCGCCACCGCCAGGGTCATGGCCGCGTCGGGTATGTGGTTGAAGTCGGCGTCGAAGGCTTTCAGTTTTCCGGCGCGTTTCGCTTTCTCGCCCGCCGTGGCCTCGATCCAATTCTCGCCCATGGCGATGCGCGCGCCCATTTGCTCCAGGGCTTCGGCGAAGCGCACGTCGCCTTGCACGCTGGCGCGCCCCACGCCCTCGACGCGCACCGGCCCGCCGCCGCTAAGGCCGCTGATCGCGCCGGCGGCCAGGAAATATGAGGCCGACGAGGCATCGCCCTCGACCCAGATCTCGCCCGGGCTCGTGTAGCGCACGCCGGCCGGTACGGTGAACGACTTCCAACCGTCGCGCGCCACCTCTATGCCGAAGCGGCGCAGGGTGCCGAGCGTGATCTCGACATACGGCTTGGAAATCAGATCGCCCTCGACCGCAATCGTGGTTTCCCGTCCGGTGAGCGGCAGTGCCAGCAACAGAGCAGTTAGGAACTGGCTCGACACGTCGCCGCGCACGCTGACCTTGCCGACCGCGCGTACGGATGCGGGTCTGATATGTAGAGGTGGATAGCCTTCCACGCCGGCGTAGTCGATACTTGCCCCCAGGCCGCGCAATGCGTCGACCAGATCACCGATCGGCCGCTCGTGCATGCGCACCACGCCCGACAGACGATATTCGCCGCCGCACAGCGCCAGCGCCGCGGTCAGCGGCCGGAACGCGGTGCCGGCGTTGCCGAGAAACAGTTCGGCGGCCTTGACCGGAAACGCGCCACCCGCGCCGGTCACGACGGTCTCACCACGGTCGTCCCGCTTCACGGCGATGCCGAGCGTGCGCAAGGCGTCGAGCATGACGCGCGTGTCGTCGGAATCGAGCAGGTCGTGGAGGCGCGTCTCGCCCGACGCCAGTGCCGCGAGCAGCAGTACGCGATTGGAAATACTTTTCGATCCGGGCAACTTGACCGAACCGGCGACGCTGCGTATGGGTTCGAGATCGAGAAATTGCACGCGTGGCGCTCCTGCTATCAGCCCAGAAGCCGCATCATTGCTGCTTCTGCAGCCATTTGCTGCGTGCAGCGCGTGCCCGGGCAAATAATTTTTCCAGTCCTGCCGCATCGCCCTTCTGCAGCAGTTGCTTCACCTCGGCCAGCTCGCGCTGATAGCCGCCCAGTTCCAGCAGCAGGGCCTTGCGGTTGGCGACACAGATGTCGCGCCACATTTCCGGATGACTGGAGGCGATGCGAGTGAAATCGCGGAAGCCGCCGGCGGCGTATTCGAACAACTGCTTGCCGTTCGGATGGCGCGCGACCTGGTCCACCAGCGCATAGGACAGGAGATGCGGCAGATGGCTCACCGCGGCGAATACCCGGTCATGTTCGGCTGGCTGCATGCGACAAAGCGTGGCGCCGCAAAGGCGCCAGGCAGCGCGCACCCTGCGAATGCTGCGCTCGCTGTTCTCGGGCAGCGGGGTCAGCACCACCTTGCGCTTGCGGTACAGATCGGCATGAGCCGCGTCCACTCCGCTGTACTCGGCACCGGCGATCGGGTGGCCGGGCACGAACTGCGCCACGCGGCTCTGGAATTTTCGATAGGCGAGCGCCACCACGTCCTGCTTGGTGCTCCCGCCATCGGTCACCACCGTGCGCGCCCCCAAGTGGGGGGCAATGGCGCCCATGACCGCGTCCATCTGCCCGACCGGCGTGGCGATGAGCACCAGGTCGGCGCGGGCCACAGCGGCGGGATCGTCGCACGCTTCGTCGATCACGCCGAGTTCGAGCGCGCGCTCGAGATTGGCCGGATTGCGGCCCAGGCCGATGACGCGCCGCGCCGCGCCGGCGGCTTTGAGCGCGAGCGCGAACGAGCCGCCGATCAGGCCGACGCCGAAGATAACCACCGTATCGAGGCGGGGCGCTGCCACGCGCTTTAGGCCCCGAGCACCGCTTCCAGGGCTTCGAGGAAACGCGCGTTCTCGCGCGCCAGCCCGACGGTCACGCGTAGATGGTCGGGCATGCCGTAATTGGCCAACGGACGCACGATCACGCCTTGCCGCAACAGTTTCTGGAACGCCGCGCCTGCCTGGCTCTGCTTGCCTGCGCGCGGGATTTCAACGGTGACGAAGTTGGCGTACGAGGGAATCCAGGAAATGCCCAGCCGCCTGCATCCATCGAGCAGCTGTTTCATGCCGGCGACGTTGAGCTCAAAGCTATCGCGTAAGAAGTCCTGGTCCGCGAGCGCGGCGACCGCGGCGACGATCGCGAGATTATTGACGTTGAACGGCTGGCGCACGCGGTTGAGCAGCGCCGCGACCTCCGGGTGGCAAACAGCGTAGCCCACCCGCAGGCCGGCCAGCCCGTAAACCTTGGAGAAGGTGCGCGTCACGATCAGGTTGGGGAAGCTTGCGAGCCAGGCGATGCTCGGGCAGCGCAAGGCCGGATCGAGATACTCGTTATAGGCCTCGTCCAGCACGATGACGACGTTCTTCGGCGCCCGGCGCAGGAAGGACTCGAGCTCTGCGGCGGTGAGCATGGTGCCGGTCGGATTGTTCGGGTTGGCGATGAACACCACGTGGGTATCTGGCCGGATCGCGGCCAGCATCGCCTCGAGGTCGTGGCCGAAGTTCTTCGCCGGGACGACGATGCTTTGCGCCCCGCGGGCCTGTGTCGCCAGCGGGTAAACGGCAAAAGCGTGCTGCGAATAGACGGCCGAGCAGCCGGGCGCAAGAAACGCCATGCCCGCCAGCTCGATCACGTCGTTCGAGCCGTTGCCGAGCACGATCTGCTGCATCGGCACGCCGAGCCGCTCGGACAGCGCCTGCGTCAGTTCGAAGCCGTCCGGGTAGCGTGCCAAATCCGGCAACACCGCCGCGATCGCGGCGAGCGCCTTCGGCGACACCCCTCGCGGGTTCTCGTTCGAAGCCAGTTTCACGATCGAGCGCAGGTCGAGTCCGAACTCGCGCGCGACCTCGGTGATCGGCTTGCCCGGTTGATAGGGCGCGATGGCGCGCACATACGCAGGTGACAGTTCGCAAAGGTCCATGATGTCCGACATGATATTGGGAGCGGCCGCTGGTGTCCTGAAGCGCTAGAGCACCGCAGCAGGATAGGAACCGAGGATTTTCAGGAACGGTGCGAGCTGTTCCAGTTCGGCCAGCGCCTTCGCCACCTTCGGATCCTGGCGATGGCCCTGCACATCGACGTAGAACATGTATTCCCAGCGCCCGGTGCGCGCCGGTCGCGACTCCAGCCGGCTCATGCTCACGCCGTGCTTGGCAATGGGCGTCAGCAGCGCGTGCACCGCGCCGGGCCGGTTGGGCGCCGACATGACGATGGAAGTCAGGTCCTTGCCCGAGGGCGCGGCGTCGTGGTCGCCGAGCACCAGGAAGCGCGTGGTGTTGTTAGGATCGTCCTCGATATTCCTCGCCACCAGCTTGAGGCCGTGGCGCTGGACGGCGATATCGCCGGCGATGGCCGCCGCGCCCGCCTCCTGCGCCGCCAGGCGCGCCGCCTCGGAGTTGCTTGCCACGGGAATGCGCTCGGCGTCGGGCAGCTTGCGGTTCAACCACTGGTTGCACTGCGCCAGCGATTGCGGATGGGAGTAAACGCGCGCGATTTTTTTCAGAGAACCCGACTTGGACATCAGGTTCTGGCGCACGCGCAGCACCGTCTCGGCGCAGATCTTGAGCGGCGTGCTGAGCAGCAGGTCGTGCGTCCGGTCGACCGCCCCTTCGCTCGAATTCTCCACCGGCACTACGCCGTAATTGACGCCGCCGGTCTCGGCCTGGCGGAATACCTCGTCAATGGAACCGCAGGGCTGCGCGCGCACGCCGCTGCCGAAAACTTTCATTACCGCCATCTCGCTGAACGTGCCGGCGGGGCCCAGATAGGACACCGCGAGCGGCTGCTCCAGCGCGCGGCAGGCGGAGATGATTTCCGCATACACCCGGGCGAGCGCTTCCTTGCCGAGCGGGCCGGCGTTTTTTTCGAGCACCCGGCGCAACACCTGGGCTTCGCGCTCCGGCCGGTACACCTTGTTCCCCTGTTTGAGCTTGCCCACCGCACGCGCCAGCCGGGCGCGCTCGTTCAGAGCCCCCAGCAGGCGCTCATCGAGCGCATCGATTTGCGCGCGCAGCTTGGCCAGATCCTTGCTCATTTCGGCGTCAGTCCCGCAGCGGCAGGTAGCGCACCGCGAGCACGCCGCCGATCTTGCCCAGTTGCGCCACCAGGTCGGGTGTCGCCGCGCTATCCACGTCGACCAGGGTGTAGGCCATCTCGCCCTTGGACTTGTTCAGCATGTTGTGGATGTTCAAGCCCGCCTTGGCGATGGTGGTGGAAATCTGCGCCACCATATTGGGCACGTTGGCGTTGGCGATGGCGACGCGGTAAGGCGACTCGCGCGGCATGATCATGTCCGGAAAATTGACCGCATTGGACACATTGCCGTGTTCGAGGTATTCGCGCACCTGATCCACCACCATCATTGCACAATTGTCCTCGGCTTCGCGCGTGGAGGCCCCGAGGTGCGGCAGCGCGATCACGCCGGGCTCGCCGGCAAGCCGGCTGTCCGGAAAATCGGTCACGTAGTACTTGAGCTTGTGCGCGGCGAGCGCCTGGACCACCGCCGCGCTGTCGACGATGCCTTCGCGCGAGAAATTGAGCAGGATGGTTCCCGGACGCACCAGTTCCAGATTTTTTGCGTTCACCAGATTGCGCGTCTGCGGCAGGAGCGGTACGTGCAGCGTGACAAAGTGGCTGGCCTTCAGCACCTCGTCGATGGAATCCGCTTTTTTGACCTGCGCCGGCAGGCTCCAGGCGGCGTCCACGGTGATCTCCGGATCATAGCCGAGCACGTTCATGCCCAGATGGATCGCCGCGTCGGCTACCAAGCTCCCGATCCTGCCCAGACCGATGACGCCGAGCGTATGCTGCGGCAACTCCATGCCGGCGAATTGCTTCTTGCCCTCCTCGACGCGCTTCGCCATGAGTTCGTCCTCGCCCTTGATGGCGCGCACGAATTCCAGCGCCGGCGCAAGATTGCGCGCCGCGATCAGCATGCCCGCCAGCACCAGCTCCTTCACCGCGTTCGCGTTGGCGCCCGGCGCATTGAACACCGGCACCCCGCGCTCGCTCATCGTTTTCACCGGGATATTGTTGGTGCCGGCGCCGGCGCGGCCGATGGCCTTCACCGAGACGGCGATTTTCATCTCGTGCAGATCCTGCGAACGCAGCAGGATGGCGTCGGGGTGCGCCGCTTCCTTGTCGATGCGATAGCGCTCCGCAGGAAGGCGCTTCAGCCCGACCTGGGAGATGTTGTTCAGTACCAGTATTTCGAAAGGCTTGCGCTCAGGCATGCTCATTTCCCATACCGGTCCTCGAACTCGCGCATGTACGCGACCAGTTGCCGGACCCCTTCGATGGGCATGGCATTGTAGATCGAGGCGCGCATGCCGCCGACCGAGCGGTGGCCCTTCAACTGCACCATGCCGTGCGCCTTCGCCCCCTTGAGGAACGCCTCGTCCAGCGCCTCATTCCTGAGCTTGAACGGCACGTTCATGCGCGAGCGGTCGCGCGGCTCGACCGGGCTGACGAAGAATTTGCTCTGGTCGAGGTAGTCGTACAAGAGCTTGGCCTTGGCGATGTTGCGCCGTTCGATTTCGGCAAGCCCGCCCTGTGCTTTTAGCCACTTGAACACCAGCCCGGCGACATAGATGGCATAGGTCGGCGGCGTATTGAACATCGAATCGGCCTCGGCCTGCTGCTTGTAGTCGAAAGCCGACGGGGTGAATGCCGCCGCCTGGCCGATGAGGTCGTCGCGCACGATCACCAGCGTCAGCCCCGCCGGCCCGATGTTTTTCTGCGCCCCGCCGTAGATCAGTCCGTATCTGGAAACCTCCACCGGACGCGACAGGATATGCGAGGACATGTCCGCCACCAGCGGCACCGCGCCGGTGTCGGGCACCCAGTGGTACTCCAGGCCGCCGATGGTCTCGTTGGAACAGATGTGGACGTAGCCCGCCTCAGGGGAGAGCTTCCAGCTTTGCTGCGGCGGAATATAAGTGAATTTCCTGTCCTCGCTCGATGCGGCGACATTCACGTTGCAGTATTTCTTCGCTTCCTTGATCGATTTCTTCGACCATTCCCCGGTGTTGACGTAGTCGGCCACGCTGCGGCCGCGCAACAGGTTCATCGGCACGATGGCGTTCTCCGCGATCGCCCCTCCCTGCAGAAACAGCACCTTGTAGTTCGCCGGCACGGCCAGCAATTCGCGCAGGTCTTTCTCCGCATCGGCGTGAATCGAAATGAATTCCTTGCCGCGGTGGCTCATCTCCATCACCGACATGCCGCTTCCATGCCAGTCGAGCATTTCGGCTGCGGCTTGCTGCAGGACCGTCTCCGGCAGTACCGCCGGGCCGGCGCTGAAATTAAAAACTCGTGCCACGATTATCCTTTCGCATGGGGGACGCGTAATGGATGGCGTTCCGCGTCACTCGCCTTCAGTAATGCTTTTCCCCTCGCCATTGCCATTGCTGGCGCCGGTGTCTTCGTCGGACTCCAGCACTTTTTCGATACCGGCCAGCCGCGTGCCCGCGTCGAGGTTGATCAGCGTCACGCCCTGGGTCGAGCGCCCCTGTTCGCGGATCTGCGCCACCTTGGTGCGGATGACCACGCCGCCGGTGGAAACCAGCATCACCTCGTCCTTCTCCTCCACCAGCACCGCGCCGACCAGATTGCCGTTGCGTTCGCCGGTATGGATCGCGATCATGCCCTTGGTGCCGCGGCCATGCCGAGTGTACTCGGAAATCGGGGTGCGCTTGCCGAAGCCGTTCTCGGTGGCGGTGAGCACGGTCTGGCTCTCGTTCTCGGCCACCAGCATCGAGATCACGCGCTGACCCCCGTCCAGCATCATGCCGCGCACGCCGCGCGTCACGCGTCCGGTGGGCCGCACGTCGTCTTCCTCGAAGCGCACCGCCTTGCCGGCGTCGGAGAACAGCATGACGTCGTACTTGCCGTCGGTGATGGCCACGCCGATGAGGAAATCGCCCTCGTCCAGTTCCACCGCGATGATGCCCTTGCCGCGCGGATTGGCAAAAGCCGAGAGCGGGGTCTTTTTCACCGTTCCCTGCGCGGTGGCCATGAAAATGTAATGTCCGTCGTCGAACTGCTTCACCGGCAGGATGGCGGTGATCTTCTCGTCTTCCATCAGCGGGAACATGTTGACGACGGGCTTGCCGCGGCTGGTGCGACTGCCCTGCGGCACCCGGTAGACCTTGACCCAGTACACGCGGCCGCGGCTGGAGAAGCACAGGATGTAATCGTGGGTGTTGGCGATGAACAGCCGCTCGATGAAATCGTCTTCCTTGGTCGCGGTCGCCTGCCTGCCGCGTCCGCCGCGGCGCTGCGCGCTGTAGTCGGCGAGCGGCTGCGACTTGATGTAGCCCGTGTGCGACAGCGTCACCACCATATCGGCCGGAGTGATCAGGTCCTCGTCGTCGAGGTCCTGGGGATTGTGCTCGATCTCGCTCTTCCGCTTGTCGCCATACTGCTGCTTGATGGCGTTCATTTCGTCGACGATAATGGCGGTGATGCGCGCAGGCTTGGCGAGGATGTCGACATAATCGGTGATCTGCAGCAGCACCTCTTTGTATTCGGATACGATCTTGTCCTGCTCCAGGCCGGTGAGGCGCTGCAGGCGCATTTCCAGGATCGCCTGCGCCTGCACGTCCGAAAGATGGTAGCCGCCCTCGACCAGGCCGAAATTCGCGGCGAGCCCGTCAGGACGCGAGGCGTCTGCCGCGGCGCGCTGCAGCATGTCCGCCACTAACTGCGAGCGCCACGCTTTCGCCATCAGCACCTGCTTGGCTTCAGGCGGCGTCTGCGACTGCTTGATCAGAGCGATGATCTCGTCGACGTTGGACAGCGCCACCGCCAGGCCTTCGAGAATATGGCCGCGCTCGCGCGCCTTGCGCAATTCAAATACGGTGCGCCGCGTCACCACCTCGCGCCGGTGCTTGAGGAACGCATCGAGCATCTGCTTCAGGTTCAAAAGGCGCGGCTGGCCGTCGACCAGGGCCACCATATTGATGCCGAAGGTGTCCTGCAGCTGGGTCTGCTTGTACAGGTTGTTGAGCACCACTTCGGGCAGCTCGCCGCGCTTCAATTCGAACACCATGCGCATGCCCGACTTGTCCGACTCGTCGCGGATCTCGCTGATGCCCTCCAGTTTTTTCTCGTTCACCAGCTCGGCGATGCGCTCGAGCAGGCTCTTCTTGTTGACCTGGTAGGGCAGCTCGTCGACGATGATGGACTGGCGATTGCCCTTCTCCATGTCTTCGAAATGGGTGCGCGCGCGCATGATCACGCGGCCGCGGCCGGTGCGGTAGCCCTGGTGCACGCCGGCCAGGCCGTAAATGATGCCGGCCGTGGGGAAATCCGGCGCCGGGATGATTTCGATCAGCTCGTCGATGCTGATGTCGGGGTTGCCAAGCAGCGCCAGCCCCGCATCCACCACCTCGACCAGATTGTGCGGCGGGATATTGGTCGCCATGCCGACCGCGATGCCCGACGAGCCGTTGATCAGCAGGTTGGGTATGCGCGTCGGCAGCGCCGTCGGCTCCTGTTCCTTGCCGTCGTAATTGGGGACGAAATCGACGGTTTCCTTGTCGATGTCGGCCAGCAGCTCCGAGGAGATGCGCTCCAGCCGGCACTCGGTGTAGCGGTAGGCCGCGGCCGAATCGCCGTCGATGGAGCCGAAATTGCCCTGGCCGTCGATGAGCGTGTAGCGCATGGAAAAGTCCTGCGCCATGCGCACCAGCGCCTCATAGGTGGCGGAATCGCCGTGGGGGTGATACTTGCCCAGCACCTCGCCCACGATGCGAGCGCATTTCACGTACGGCCGGTTCCAGACGTTATTCGACTCGTGCATCGCGAACAGCACGCGGCGGTGCACCGGCTTCAAGCCGTCGCGCACGTCCGGCAGGGCCCGCCCCACGATCACGCTCATCGCGTAATCGAGATAGGAGCGCCGCATTTCTTCTTCGAGGCTTACCGGCAGGGTTTCTTTGGCGAACTGTTCCATGACCAGCGAATTATCTAAGAGTTTACGACAAAATCGGAGCGTCTAAAGGGGTGGCCCCTGTTCGTTACGGCCCCAAAAAAAGCGCCGCAAATCGCGGCTGAAAAAAGCATTGAAGTTTAGCACGCGAAGAGGCCCTCTGACCACTTAAACAGACGGATTCGGCCGCGCTGCCCGGCCCCGCGTTTTACCCCGCTCCCCGGGTTCCACTGTATGATGGCCGCGGTGTCGAAAACGCCACCCCCGGGCGGGGCATGTTGCGATGGTTCCCGTCTGCGGGTCCGGGCGGTACACAATTTGATCAACGTTCAAGACCTGTCAGGGCAGAGGTCGCGAAGAAATAATTTTGCGGTTTTTATGTTCTCCTTTACGTTAGAGTTTTCTTGCGTCCGGCTAGTCCGGCTTAGGGCAAATGGCTGAGCTCGAGGCTGTAGACCTGCTGATCGACGCACGCTGGGTAATCCCGGTCAACCCGGCCAGACGCGTGCTCGACGACCACAGCGTCGCCGTGCGCGACGGGCGCATCGTCGCCGTGCTGCCCCGGACCCGGGCGCAGACCGCCTATATTGCGGCCGAGCGCGTATCTTTGCCCAAGCATGCGCTGATTCCCGGGATGGTCAACCTGCACACGCATGCCTCGATGGCGCTGATGCGGGGTCTCGCCGACGACATGCCGCTGATGCAATGGCTGCAGGACCGCATCTGGCCGGCTGAGGCGAAGCACGTGTCGCCGCAGTTCGTCTACGACGGCACCTTGCTCGCCTGCGCCGAGATGCTGCGCGGCGGCATCACCTGCTTCAACGAGATGTATTTCTATCCCGGCGATGCCGCGCGGGCTGCGCTCGATATGGGCATGCGCGCGGCGCTGGGCCTGATCGCCATCGATTTTCCCAGTGCCTATGCCACCGACGCCGATGACTATGTGACCAAGGGCCTGGCCCTGCGCGATGCGCTGCGCGAGCAACCGCTGCTGTCTTTCTGCATGGCGCCGCACGCGCCCTATAGCGTAAGCGACAAGACCTTTTCCCGGCTGATCACCTTGGCCGAGGAACTCGATCTGCCGATGCATATGCATGTGCACGAAACCGAGGACGAGATCGAACGCAGCCTGGCGCAGCACGGAATGCGGCCGCTCGAACGGCTGCGCCGTCTGGGCCTGGTCGGCCCGAGCCTGATCGCGGTGCATGCGATACACCTCACGCCGCAGGAAATCGAACTCCTCGCGCAAAATGGCAGCTCGGTCGCGCACTGTCCTTCATCCAATCTCAAGTTCGCCAACGGCTTTGCGCCGGTGGCGGCCATGCTGGCTCAGGGGGTCAATATCGGCCTGGGAACGGACGGATCGGCCAGCAACAACCGCCTCGACCTGTTCCAGGAAATGCGCCAGGCGGCGCTGCTCGCCAAGGCGGTCGGCGCCGATGCGCGCGCCCTGCCCGCCCATCAGGCCCTGTCCATGGCCACGCTGGATGGCGCACGCGCGCTGCGCCTGGACCACGCGATAGGGTCGATCGAGCCCGGCAAATTTGCCGACCTGACGGCGGTCGAGTTCATGGCGCCCGAGATGCTTCCCTGTTACGATCCCATCTCGCATATCGTCTATGCCGCCGGCCGCGAAAACGTCAGCCATGTCTGGGTCGCCGGCCGGCTGTTGGTCGAAAACCGGGCATTGAAAACACCGCCAAAAAATGACCTAGAAAACCTGGCCGTTTTGTGGCAGAATAGGCTGTCAATGGAAACAAAGGCTTAAACACAAGGCTCGTAGCAAAGTTTTCACGGCGGAACATGATCGAACTTTATTGGGGGAAAAACATGAACAAAACAGCAAAACAATTCGGGTTGGTCCTTGGCGCCGCGCTTTTGCTCGGCATAGGAGCGAACACCGCCATTGCGCAGGTGGGGGACGGCTATTGGGGCTCGAGCGGCATGTATGTCAAGAACGCCACCGGACTTTGCTGGCACGCGGGCTACTGGAGCCCAGCCATGGCGACCGAAGAATGCGATCCCGACCTGGTGCCGAA
>Ga0097691_1000545_pt1 | contig 32228 bp, 31 predicted proteins | sample NGESurdeep072012_8_FD_72858 | JGI IMG/M metagenome (GOLD analysis project Ga0097691, IMG submission 72858) | Arctic peat soil microbial communities from Barrow, Alaska - NGEE Surface sample 210-1 deep-072012 | ecosystem: Environmental > Terrestrial > Soil > Wetlands > Peat ... | reverse complement strand
GGATTTCGGCGAGGACTGATGAAACAACTAGCCATTCGACTAGGCTGAAAAAATACTTCAGCCTAGTCGCTGGTTATGTTTGAGCACGTGGTCGCGTAGCGGATCGAGCGAGTTGCGCAGCCGCCTGACCAGTCGAGCAACGCAGGGTACCGCGAAGCGGCGGCAAACCGGGGGCGATTTCTTTTGGTTACTTTTCTTGGCAAGACAAGAAAAGTAACTGATAGAACTACTAGCCATCTGACTAACCCAGCAAAAGACGCTGGGTAAGTCATTGGTTATAGCTGCCGGGCTACCCACGGCGAAGTTTGTTCAGCCCCGGACAATTATTTTTTTCTGACACCCTCTCCTCAATCCTCTCCCGCAAGCGGGCGAGGAGGTGATCGTCCTGCCCAATCCCTGGCAAACTGCCACCCCACCCTTCCACTCCTCGACCCCCGCTGAATGCTCCATTGCAACGCTGCCTGCCGTGCAACCTCATCCATCTCACCCGACAACCCAAAGTGGCGCAACCAATGCGCGACAATCGCCAGATACTCATCCTGCGTGAACGGATAGAACGACACCCACAGACCGAAACGTTCAGACAGCGAGATTTTTTCCTCCACACTTTCTGCCGGATGAATCTCATCGCCGACATATTTCGTCGCGAGATTATCCTGCATGGATTCCGGCATCAGGTGGCGTCGGTTCGAGGTGGCGTAGATCAGCAGGTTGTCGGAGAAGGCCACCAGCGAGCCGTCGAGCGCGGCCTTGAGCGCTTGGTAGCCCGGCTCTTCGGCGTTGAACGAGAGGTCGTCGCAATAAAGAATGAAACGCTCCGGCCTGCCCGCAACCAGCGCGATGATGTGTGGCAGATCCGCCAGCGCCGGCTTGCCGACCTCGATCAGGCGCAGTCCGTCCGGTGCGTATTCGTTGAGCAGCGCCTTGACCAGCGAGGATTTGCCGGTACCGCGCGATCCGGTGAGCAGCACATTGTTGGCCGGGCGGCCTTGCACAAACTGGCGGGTGTTCTGCGCGATGAGTTGCTTCTGTTCCTCGATGCCAAGCAGATCGGCTAGGCGGATGCGATGCGGGTGCGGCACCGGAACCAGCCTGCCCTGCTCCCAGCGGAAGGCATGGGCAACGTCCCAATCAGGCGCACTCCCCGTTGCAAACTTGGGCAGCGTGCGCTCCAGCTTTTCCATCAGGCGATCGGCGCGGTCGAAAAAGCGGTCGAGTTTGTCCATTCATAGCTCCACTCTTAAATCCGTCGCGAGCAGATCAATATGCAAGGCGCAGTGGAGCACGCGACGTAGACATACCTACTGGGTAGGCAAGGATGCGCGCGACGCTGCAACGCAGCAGATTGATCGTGCAGCAGGATTTTTAGCTGCGGTAGCTCGCATTGATCTTTACATAGTCATACGAGAAATCGCACGTCCACAGCGTGGCATTCGCCGCACCGCGATTCAGCACCACGCGTATCGTGATGTCGCTTTGCTGCATTACGCGCTGGCCATCTTCTTCGCGGTAACTCGTTGCGCGTCCGCCGTTCTCGGCGACCAATACGTCGTCCAGATACAACTTGAGTGCAGCCACATCCAGATCGTCTATACCCGCATAACCGATCGCGGCGAGGATACGGCCGAGGTTGGGATCGGAGGCGAAGAACGCGGTCTTGACCAGCGGCGAACGCGCGATCGCGTAGCCGATCTGTTTGCACTCGGCCTCGCTCTTGCCGCCCTCGATGCGCACGGTGATGAACTTGGTTGCGCCTTCGCCGTCGCGCACGATGGCTTGCGCAAGATAGATCGCGACTTCGCTGATGGCGGTCTGCAATGTCTTGCCGGCTTTGCTGTCGGCGGCTTTAACTTCAGGCAGGACGGATTTTCCGGTGGCGATCAGCATCAGCGCGTCGTTGGTGGAGGTGTCGCCGTCCACGGTGATGCAGTTGAACGAGCGGTTGGCGGCCTCGCTGACCATCGCTTGCAGCAATGGTTGCGCAATCGCCGCATCGGTGGCGATGTAGCCCAGCATGGTCGCCATGTTCGGATGGATCATGCCGGATCCTTTGGCGATGCCGGTGATGGTGATGGTCGCGCCATCTATGATTATTTGTTTTGAGATCGCCTTGGCGACGATGTCAGTGGTCATGATCGCCTGTGCGGCATCAAACCAGTTATCCGCGCGCATGTTCGCCACAGCACCGGGCAAACCAGCAGCGATCTTGGCCACAGGCAACTGCTCCATGATCACACCTGTGGAGAACGGCAATATCTGCGATGCCTTGCAGCCCAGCAAACCGGCCAGAGCCGCGCAGGTGGTGCGCGCATCCTGCATGCCCTGTTCGCCGGTGCCGGCATTGGCATTGCCGGTATTGACCAGCAGCGCGCGGATGCCATCTGCTTGTGCAAGATGTTCGCGGGCGACGATCACCGGCGCGGCGCAGAAACGATTCCTGGTGAACACGCCCGCGACCCGCGCTCCATCGCATAATTGCATCACCAGAAGATCTTTGCGATTGGGCCGTTTAATATTCGCTTCCGCGATGCCCAAAAAAACGCCCGCAACGGGCAACAGCTGCGCCGCGACGGGCGGGGTCAGATTAACAGGCATATATAATCCCTATAACCAGCCACTCGATGGAATGGCTATAACCAACCACTTGGCAAACGTCTTCTGGTTGCTTAGTGGGATGGCTATAACCAATGACTTGCCCAGTGTCGTTTGCTGGGTTAGTCAGATGGCTAGTAGTCATATCAGTCGTTTTACCAGTGGTTTCATCAGTCATGATGGCTATAACCAGCCGCTTGGTCACCGTTTGTTGGTGACTTAGCGGAATGGCTAGTGGTTTCACTAGTAGTCATATCAGTAATTCCATCAGTTGGGATGAAATCTGGATTTTTAGAGGTCTCCTTAACTCAACTTGCCATGGCACTGCTTATACTTCTTGCCGGATCCGCAGGGGCACGGATCATTGCGTCCGACCTTCTGTTCATCACGCACGAACGGCTTACGTTCTTCCTCGGTTGATGGGTTCCCCGCGGACTGATTTTCTGGCGGCTGGGCCAGCGCTTCATCATAATCGGCATGGTGATACTGCACATTTCCCGGCGCAGGTGCAGCCTCTGCCGCCTCGACATCCTCCTCGCCGCGCACCTGTACGGTCATCAATACCTGCGTCACTTCACGCTTGATCGCATCCAGCATCATCGAAAACAATTCGAACGCCTCGCGTTTATATTCCTGTTTCGGATTCTTCTGTGCATAACCGCGCAAATGGATGCCCTGGCGCAGATGATCCAGTGCAGCCAGGTGCTCGCGCCAATGCACGTCCAGACTTTGCAACATGATCATGCGTTCGTAATGATGCATCACTTCCCCACCAACCGTTTGCACCTTGGCCTGATATTGCAGTTGGGCGTGCTCCGTGATGCGCGCGCGCAAACCCGCTTCATTAAGCTGTTTATCCTCTTCCAGCCAGCGTACCAACGGCAATTCCAGACGGAACTCGGCAGCTAATATTTTTTCCAGCGCAGGCACGTCCCATTGCTCTTCCATCGAATGAGGAGAAATGTAAAGGCTGATGGTGTTGTCCAGCACGTCTTCGCGCATCGCCTGGATGGTTTCGGTGATATCGGCGCTTTCCAGCAACTCGCTGCGCTGCTGGTAGATCACCTTGCGCTGATCGTTGGCGACATCGTCGTATTCGAGGATCTGCTTGCGCATGTCGAAGTTGCGCGCCTCGACTTTGCGCTGCGCATTCTCGATCGCGCGCGTCACCCAGCTATGCTCGATCGCTTCGCCTTCCGGCAACTTGAACTTGTTCATGATCGCGGTGACCCGATCCGATGCAAAAATGCGCAGCAGCGGATCTTCCAGCGACAGGAAGAAGCGGCTTGAACCCGGGTCGCCCTGGCGGCCGGAACGGCCGCGCAACTGGTTATCCACGCGGCGCGATTCGTGGCGCTCGGTACCGATGATATGCAGCCCGCCGCTGTCCAACACCTGCTGGTGCAGTTGCACCCATTCGTTCTTTAATTGGGCGATACGCTGCTCTTTGTCTGCCTCGGTCAAGCTGGAATCTTCATGCAGAAGCTCGATCTGTTTCTCGACATTGCCGCCCAGCACGATGTCCGTGCCGCGTCCCGCCATGTTGGTGGCGATGGTTACCATCTTCGGCCGTCCTGCTTGAGCAATGATTTCAGCTTCACGCGCATGCTGCTTGGCATTCAGCACCTGATGCGGCAGCTTGTCCCGCTCCAGATACCCCGACAGCAATTCTGAATTCTCGATAGAGGTCGTCCCCACCAGCACCGGTTGCCCGCGCTTGTAGCAATCCTTGATGTCATCGATCACCGCATGATATTTTTCCTTGGCGGTGAGATATACCTTGTCCATCATATCCTTGCGTATGGTCGGGCGATGTGGCGGGATGATCACCGTTTCCAGGCTGTAGATCTGCTGGAATTCATAGGCCTCGGTATCCGCCGTACCGGTCATACCGGCCAGCTTGCCGTACATGCGGAAATAATTCTGGAAGGTGATCGAAGCCAGAGTCTGATTCTCCTTCTGGATGGTCACGCCCTCCTTGGCTTCCACCGCCTGATGCAGGCCATCAGACCAGCGCCGCCCCGCCATCAGCCGACCGGTGAATTCATCCACGATCACCACTTCGCCATCCTGCACCACATAATGTTGGTCAAGATGAAACAGGTTGTGCGCGCGCAATGCTGCATATAAATGGTGGATCAGGGTGATGTTGGCAGTGTCATACAAGCTGCCGCCAACCGGTAACAACCCGGCTTGGGTGAGTATGTTTTCAGCGTGTTCATGGCCGGACTCGGTCAGCAGAATCTGATTGTTTTTCTCGTCCACGCTGTAGTCGCCCGGACCTTCTGCATCGGCTTCCCCTGCCTTGCGCACCAACTGCGGCACCAATTTATCGATGCGCACATAAATATCCACGTTATCTTCGGCTTGGCCGGAAATGATCAGCGGGGTGCGCGCCTCATCGATCAGGATCGAGTCCACTTCGTCCACGATGGCGTAATTGAGCGGACGCTGAAAACGTTCGCCGACCTGCGTCGCCATGTTGTCGCGCAGGTAATCGAAGCCGAATTCGTTGTTGGTGCCGTAAGTAACGTCGGCAGCGTAAGCGACCTGTTTGTTGGCTGCTTCCATCTGTGACAGGATCACACCCACCGACAAGCCCAGAAAACGATATACCCTGCCCATCCACTCGGCATCGCGACCGGCCAGATAATCATTCACCGTAACGACGTGCACGCCCTTGCCGGAAATCGCGTTCAGATAGACCGGCAGGGTAGCCATCAGGGTTTTACCTTCGCCGGTGCGCATCTCGGCGATCTTGCCGTAATGCAATACCATCCCGCCGATCATCTGTTCATCGTAATGACGCATCCCCAACGATCGGAAACTCGCCTCGCGCACCACGGCAAATGCCTCCGGCAGCAGCGCATCGAGCGCTTCGCCCTGTGTGTATCGTTGCCTGAAGTTAGCGGTTTTCTGACGCAACTCTTCATCGCTTAACTTGACGATGTCTGCTTCTAGCTTATTGATGGATTCTACTGTAGCGCGATATTGCTTGAGCAAGCGGTCATTGCGGCTACCAAAGATACTTTTCAAAACACTGGAAATCATATTTTTATATTCTCAACTGCAGGGGGTGTCTTGCAAAAATAAAGGGTGAGGTAACCCATCACCCCACCCTCACCATTACCATCACTGTTAACTGGCGGCTTTTTCCAGAAAGCGCACGGGATTCTGGGCAACACCTTTATAACGGACTTCAAAGTGCAGGTGGTTGCCGGTGGATCGTCCGGTGCTTCCCACCTCGGCGATCTTCTCGCCTCTCCGCACTACCTGGCCGACTTTCACGAACAATTTAGAGGCATGTCCATAACGTGTAACAATGTCATTGCCGTGATCAATCTCGACCATATTACCATACGAGGGATTCATGCTCGCATACTCAACAACTCCCCCGGCTGAAGCATAAATCGGCGTTCCGGCATCCGCCACAAAGTCCACTCCTTCGTGCATGGCGTTTTCGCCGGTAAACGGATCCAGGCGCCAACCAAAATTCGAGGAATAATAGCCCGCGTGGACAGGAGGAATAGAGGGCAGCAACTTGCGGCTCAATTGATTCTGCAACAGCATGGTTTCCAGGGCCAGCAACTTGTCGCCGCGATCATTGACCACGTGACTCAATCTATCCAATTGCTGGTCCAAACCGTTTTCGGACATTTCCTTGGCGGGGAAGATCACCAGAGGCCCACCCTGCGCGGGCGGTTTGGCAAACTGGAATTCTTCCGGTTTCATACCGGTCAGCTTGGTCAGGCGCGCACCAAGCGCATCCAGGCGCTGTACCTGAGCCTGCATCTGACCGACCCTGACCGCCATGGCATCCAGACTGCTATGCAGGTAGAACTGCTGTTTTTGTTGTTCGTCGTTCTGCACCTGGGATAACAGGATGCGTATCTCGTCGCTCAAACCTTCCGGAGCAAAGCGCACCAGCGCGTATTGCAGGGTCATAGCCGCCCCGAGCATCAACCCGGACAGCATCATCAGCAACAACGTAATCTGCCAGGCACCCAGCGAAATGCTGCGAGTTTTTGCCAAGCGATTGGAAACTAGAATAATATTCATGCTTCCCCCTCCTCAAGTGATCTGAAATTTGTGTCGAAACATCTGAAAACACTGCTAAACGGCAATCAGGAACTGAGTCCCCTGCTGACCAAGGTCGATGCCCTGTCAGCCTTGCAACGCCACTTTACGGCTGTTGCGCCGCCCCATCTTACCCAGTCCGTTCAGATATTGAGCCTGCAACTGGGTACACTCATCGTCGCCGTTGCCAACGCCACTATCGCTGCGAAACTGCGCCAACTTGCACCGGAACTGGCCGTCCTGATGCAAAACAGGGGTTGCGAGGTTAGCGGAATCCGCGTCAAGGTGCAAGTTTCCTTCGATCGTCTGCAACCCAAACCGGCACCGCACAAACTCAGTAAAACGGCACAAGACGCATTAAAAGAACTCAGCATGAGCCTGAACGACTCGCCGCTCAAACTCGCGCTGGAGAAGTTGGTAGATAAAGGCTAAAGCAGAACCCGCCACCCCACTAACACATAACGTTCCAGCAGGAACAACAAGGCAAAGACCAACAACAGCAGTCCGGCAAAGCGCAATGTTTGCCACGCGAATTCAAGATAGCGCCGATTGCGCGTAATGATGTACATCCCGCCGCTCAACACCAGCAGCAATGCCACCAACACTATAAATAGGCGCAGGATCAACATAAACCCGCCGCGTTCATGCTTTGATCAGGCAGCCTGTAATTGCAATCTTAGAAATGCGGGTGCCTCTTCCACGCTATTGAACGTGACATATTCCCACGCTTGTTCATCGGCAAGCAGTTCACGCAGCAGGGCGTTATTCAATGCATGGCCCGATTTGTAGCCGGAGAAGGCACCGATCAACGGGTAGCCCAGCAAGTAGAGATCGCCGATTGCATCGAGTACTTTGTGCTTGACGAATTCGTCCTCAAAACGCAATCCGTCTGCATTCAGTACACGGTAGTCGTCCATTACGATGGCGTTGTCCAGACTGCCACCCAATGCCAGGCCTTGTGCGCGCATGCTCTCGACTTCCTGCATGAAACCAAAGGTGCGCGCCCGGCTGATGTCGCGCACGTAAGATTCATCATCCAGATCGATCGTGACGTGCTGTTTGGTATTGGCAAACACAGGGTGGGAAAAATTGATGGTAAAAGTTAATTTATAGCCGTGGTATGGATCAAAGCGCACCCATTTGTCACCTTGCTTTACTTCCACGGTCTTTTTGATGCGGATGAATTTCTTGGCAGCGGATTGCTCAACAAGACCCGATGATTGCAACAGGAAGACGAACGTTCCCGCACTGCCGTCCATGATCGGCACTTCCGCGCTGTCCAGATCGACATAAGCGTTATCCACACCCAGGCCGGCGAGCGCCGACATCAGATGCTCGATGGTGGCGACACGCACGCCGTTTTGTTCCATGCAGGTGGACAAACGCGTGTCATGAACCAGATCGGCGCGCGCACGAATCACCTCGACCGGCTTTACGTCCACGCGGCGAAACACGATTCCGGTATTGACCGGGGCCGGACGCAATCCGAGCGTGACCTTTTCGCCGCTATGCAAGCCGACGCCCGTCACGCTGACGGGATTTTTCAAGGTGCGTTGCTTGACCATCGCTATCCTATTCTTTGAAAAGATGGTTCATTTTAACACAGTCCTCAAGCAGGGCGCAGCCCACCGTCTTGAATCAATCTGCCTGTTTACGCAAAAATGACGGAATGTCATAGGTATCCACGCCGGATTTTTCCATCGCATCCACCGCCGCCCTGCGCCCGCTCCTCATGATGGTCGGGGTTTCCAGCTCCCCGTAATTCACGTTGGCGATCGGTTCGTCATGCGTGCCAGTCCTTTGGAAATCCTGGTTCTGATAGACGATTTCCGGCTTGGCTTGCTTGCGCGCCAGCGGTGCGCCCAGGCCTGTGGCCACGACTGTCACACGCATTTGGTCGCCCATGGATTCATCGAACACCGAACCGACGATCACGGTGGCTTCTTCGGCGGCAAACTGCACGCATTCCATCACGTCGTCGATCTCCTTCAGCTTCAGGCTGCTGCTCGACGTGATGTTCACCAGCACGCCGCGCGCACCCGACATATCCATATCTTCCAGCAGCGGGCTGGCAATCGCGCGTTCAGCCGCGACCCTCGCACGATCCTGGCCTGAGGCGATCGCCGAACCCATCATCGCCATGCCGTTTTCCGACATTACGGTGCGCACGTCGGCAAAGTCCACGTTGATCAAGCCGGGAACATTGATGACCTCGGCGATACCCGCCACTGCCCCCTGCAACACACCATTGGCCGCCTTGAAAGCTTCCGGCACGGTGACATCCTTACCCAGCACTTCCATCAGCTTGGAATTCGGCACGATAATCAGAGAATCGACATATTCGGTCAAGGACTCGATGCCGGCCTTGGCAAAACGCATCCGGTTGCCCTCGTAAGCGAACGGCTTGGTGACCACTGCCACGGTCAGGATGTCCAATTCTCTTGCGATTTGCGCGACGATAGGTGCAGCACCCGTTCCGGTACCGCCACCCATACCGGCAGTGATGAACACCATGTGTGCACCGGTCAGCATCTCTTTGATACGCTCGCGATCTTCTTCTGCCGCCGCCTGGCCAACCGAGGGTTTGGCACCCGCGCCCAGACCCTTGGTGATGTTCAAACCGATCTGCAACTGGGTGCGTGCCTTGCTGCGCTTGAGCGCTTGCGCATCGGTGTTGATGACGATGAACTCGACTCCCTGCACGCCTTGTTCGATCATATGATCCACGGCATTACCGCCGCAGCCGCCAATACCGATCACCTTGATCACCGCATCCTGAGTTTGTGCTTCCATGATTTCAAACATCATCGTCTCCTTGAAAATAATTACTAAATACCAACCTTGAAATTACCCGAACAACCAACCCCTAAAAAAACCGCTAAAAATTTCCCTGCAACCAGGTCTTCATCCTTGCCAGCACGTCACCAAACGAATTCGATTGCATACGCGTCTCCTCATTGCGTTGATGATATTCCAGGCCATACAACAGCAGCCCCACACCGGTCGCCATGCGCGGAGTTTTCACCACATCGGACAGCCCGCCGATATATTTCGGGATACCCAAACGCACCGGCAGATGGAAAATTTCCTCGCCCAATTCGACCATGCCTTGCATGGCACTGCTGCCGCCGGTAATCACGATGCCCGACGACAACAACTCTTCGAAACCGCTACGGCGCAACTCCTGCTGCACCAGCGAATACAATTCTTCCACGCGCGGTTCGATCACCTCAGCCAGAGTTTGGCGAGACAACATGCGCGGCCCCCGCTCGCCCACGCCGGGCACCTCGATTGCGCCGCCATCGGCCAGCTGGCGCAGTGCGCAGCCATGCTTGATCTTGATGTCTTCGGCATCCTGCGTCGGCGTGCGCAATGCCATCGCGATGTCATTGGTGATCTGGTCGCCGGCAATCGGTATCACAGCGGTATGGCGGATCGCGCCGCCGGTGAATACCGCGATGTCGGTGGTGCCGCCGCCGATGTCCACCAGGCACACGCCCAGCTCTTTTTCATCGTCGGCGAGCACGGCCTTGCTGGATGCCAGCGGTTGCAGGATCAACTCGTTCACCTCCAAACCGCAGCGATGGATGCACTTCATGATGTTCTGCACCGCGGATACCGCACCGCTGATGATGTGCACCTCGACATCCAGCCGCATCCCGCTCATGCCGAGCGGCTTCTTGATGCCGTCCTGTCCGTCGATGCTGAATTCCTGTTCGAGGATGTGCAGGATCTGCTGATCGCCCGGCAGGCTGATCGAGCTGGCCGTCTCGATCACGCGCTCGATGTCGGCGCCAACGACTTCCTTCTCCTTGATCTTCACCATGCCGCGCGAATTGATGCTGCGGATATGGCTGCCCGCGATGCCGGTATGCACCTCGGTAATTTTGCAGTCGGCCATCAGCTCGGCTTCCTCCAGCGCGCGCTGGATCGCGCCCACCGTGGCTTCGATATTGACCACCATGCCCTTCTTCATCCCCGATGACTGGTGCATACCCATGCCGATCACTTCCAGCATGCCGTCCGGCTTGACTTCGCCGACGATGACCACGATCTTGGACGTGCCGATATCCAGTCCGACTACCAGGTTCTTGGTTTCCTTGTTTCTGCTCATCGCTTGTTCTCCACTGCCGCCTATCAACCTTGTTTGCTCAATCCGCTCACCGCAAATCCGTTGCGGTAGCGCAAGTCCACATATTTCACCTTGCTTTGCATTGTCGCCAGGCTATAGGGATAAACCTCCACGAACCTCGCCAAACGCTGCTGCATATCCTCTCGCCCCAGTTCCAGCACCATGCCGTTGCTCAAACGCAATTGCCATGCATGGCGCGGCGACAAGGCAAGCCGGGTCACTTGCAGATCCAGTGCGGCAAGCTGCCGGCTGAATTGTGCGTACTGCTGCGTCACTTCAGCCGCCGATCCGTCCTGCCCGGTAAAACTTGGCAACACTTGCTCGCTCTTTGCTGCAAAAACTTCACCCTGCTGATTTAGCAGCGCTGCATTGTTCCAACGCGCCAACGCCTGATGCTCTTCCAGCCGCACCGCCAAACGGTGGGGAAATTCACGGCGTATGCTGACGTTGCGCACCCAGGGCAGCTTTTCCAACGATTGCCTCAAGCGTTCGATATCCACGGTGAAAAAATTACCCTGCACTTCGTTGCGCACCACCTGCAACACATCCGCCGCCGCCACCCGTTGCGGCACATCACTCAAACGCACGCTTTGCAGCGGGAACAATCCCGGCAGATGCGTCGCGTAATAGACTGCGCCGTACAACACCGCGCAGACACTCAAGACGATCATCGTGTTGGCGATGCTGCGCAACAGCGGGGCGTTATCCCACATGTGCCAACCCCAGTATGCGCAACGCCAATTGCTCGAAACTCATCCCTGCCTGGCGCGCCGCCATCGGCACCAGGCTGTGGTCGGTCATGCCCGGCGAGGTGTTCACTTCCAGCAGATACGGTTTCCCGCTTTCGCTCATCAGAAAATCAACGCGCCCCCAACCCTGCCCGCCGATCAGCGCAAACCCTTGTTTGGCCAGGCGCTGCATCTCCGCTTCCTGTGCAGTACTCAGACCGCTCGGACACAGATAGCGGGTGTCGTTGCGCAAGTATTTCGCCTCGTAGTCGTAGAACTCATTGGCCGGCTCGATCTTGATCACCGGCAATGCCTGATCGCCCAGAATCGCCACGGTATACTCGCCTCCGCCGATGAAACTTTCCGCGAGCACCAGCTTGTCGTGCCTGACGGCTTCCCGATATGCGGCCGCCAATTCGCCGACTGCTTTCACTTTGCTGATGCCGACACTGGAACCTTCGTTGGCGGGTTTTACAAACAGCGGCAAACCCAGCTGTTGCGCGACAGCCTTCCAGTCACTGTGTTCATCGAGCAACGCATAGTCCGGTATCGGCAAGCCGCCCGCCTGCCACACCAGCTTGGTGCGCCACTTGTCCATGCCGAGCGCGGAAGCCATCACCCCGCTGCCGGTATAGGGTATCCCCAGCAATTCCAGCGCGCCCTGCACCGTGCCGTCCTCGCCGTAACGTCCGTGCAGCGCGATGAAAGCGCGGTCAAAACCATCGTCGACCAGCGCCTGCAAATTTTGCACGGCAGGATCAAATGCATGCGCATCCACACCGCTGCGCAACAGTGCAGCCAGCACCGCCGCGCCGCTTTTCACCGACACTTCGCGCTCGGCGGAACGCCCGCCGAACAACACCGCCACTTTGCCGAAAGAAGCAGGTTTGAGACGCGGGTTCATAATTTTTTTTCACCAACAATGCGCACTTCGGGATGCAACTTGATGCCGGTCTGTTGTTGCACCACGGCCTGCACTTCATTGATCAAATCCTCGATATCCGCCGCGGTCGCAGCACCGGTATTCACGATGAAGTTGGCATGTTTCTCCGATACCTGCGCGCCGCCGATACGCTTGCCTTTCAAGCCGCACTGCTCGATCAACCGCGCCGCATGGTCACCCTGGGGATTGCGAAACACCGAACCTGCATTGGGCAGATTCAACGGCTGGCTGGCAATGCGATTGCCCAGCAAGGCCTTGATTCCCTGCCGCGCCGATTCCCCGTCGCCTTTGCTAAATTGCAACCATGCGGCAACAAAGAATTCTGGGGACTGGGGACTGAGGACTGAGGACTGAGACAACCCCTCTCGCTTTTCAGTCCTGATGGAACTACTAGCCAATCGACTAGCCTGGCTAACAACGCCAGCCAAGTCGCTGGTTATCAGTCCTTTCTCCTCAGTCCTGATCACATGCCGATAGCCGATCTCATAATCCGCCGCCGTGCGCACATGCACCTCACCGTGCCGGTTCACGGTCTGCACGCGCAGCACTTTTTCCCATGTCTCGCTGCCGTAGCAACCGGCGTTCATCGCCAGCATGCCGCCCAGTGTGCCGGGGATGCCGGCAAAAAATTCCGCGCCCTGCAGATTGTGCAGTGCGGCGAAGCGTGCCAGCTTGGCACCGGGCACACCGGCTTCGGCATAGACACTGCCATCCAATTCAAGATGCAACCCGCTCAATGTCCCATGCAGCATCAGCACCGTGCCACGCAAACCGCCGTCGCGCACCAGCAGATTGCTACCCAGGCCCACCGCATAAATCGGCTCATCTGCCGGCAGTCCGCGCAAGAACATCAGCAGATCATCCAGATCGGCAGGCTGGTACATGCATTCGGCTGCACCGCCCGTCCGCCAGCTGGTATGTTTGCGCATCGGCACGTCGCGGCTCAATGTGCCGCGCAATGCCGAGTTAGCAAAGTGTTGTAGCTCAATCATATTCATGGCTCACCCGAACGTTGCACCTGCTTGGCCGGCATCTTCCCGGTAGCATCAGCGTCGCTGCTTCCCAGCAATCTGTTCGGCGTGCTGCCGATCGAACCCGCGCCCATCGTGATGACCACATCCCCGTTGCGCGCGATCTGCATGATCGCTTGCGGCATCTGCTGGATATCCTCGACAAACACCGCTTCGCTCTGCCCCGCCACGCGCAAGGCATGCATCAGCGCGCGCCCGTCTGCCGCGACGATGGACGGCTCGCCTGCCGCATAGACTTCAGCCAGCACCAGCGCGTCCACGCTGCACAGCACTTTCACAAAATCCTCGAACAAGTCACGTGTGCGCGTGTAGCGATGCGGCTGGAATGCCAGCACCAGGCGCTGGCCGGGAAACGCGCCGCGCACCGCCTCCAGCGTGGCCCGCATTTCCGCCGGATGATGCCCGTAGTCGTCGATCAGCGTGAAGCTGCCGCCATCCGGCAAGGCTATTTCACCGTAACGCTGGAAACGTCTGTCCACGCCCTGGAATTCCGCGAGTGCCGCGACAATCGCGCCATCCGCCACCCCAATCTCCAGCGCGATCGCGATTGCGGCGAGAGCGTTCAACACGTTATGCAAGCCCGCCAGATTCAGTGTGATGTCCAGATCCTTGGGCGTTCCGTTCTGGCGACATTGCGCGGTGAAGCGCATCTGGCCGCCCTGATGGCGCACATTCACGGCGCGGATTTGCGCGCCCTCGCTGAAACCGTAAGTCGTCACCGGCTTGCTGATGCGCGGCAGGATCTCGCGCACATTGGCATCGTCCACACACAGCATCGCCCTGCCGTAGAATGGCAAGTGTTCGACGAAGTCCACGAACGCCTGCTTGAGCTTTTCAAAATCGTGGCCGTAGGTTTCCATGTGGTCGGCGTCGATATTGGTGATCACCGCGAGTATCGGTTGCAGGTACAGGAACGAGGCATCCGATTCGTCTGCCTCGACCACGATGAATTCGCCCGTGCCCAGCTTGGCATTGCTGCCGCTGCTGTTCAGTTTGCCCCCGATCACGAAAGTCGGATCGAATCCGCCCTTGGCCAATACGCTGGCGGTCAGCGAAGTGGTGGTGGTCTTGCCGTGCGTTCCCGCCACCGCGATGCCCTGGCGCAAACGCATCAGCTCCGTCAGCATCATCGCGCGCGGCACAACCGGAATGCGGCGTGCACGCGCCGCCAGCACTTCGGGATTATCCGGTCCGACCGCAGTCGAGACCACCACCACGTCGGCATTGGTCAGATGCTGCTCGGCATGGCCGAGATAAACTGTCGCGCCGAGTTTCTTGAGACGTTTCGTGGCCGCGTTTGTACCCAGATCAGAGCCGCTTACCTGAAAGCCCAAATTGAGCAACACTTCGGCGATTCCGCTCATCCCGGAACCGCCAATGCCGACGAAATGGAGGTGTTTGATTTTGTGCTTCATGCCGCCAACTCCTCACAAATTCTTGCAACAGCAAATGCCGCATCCGCCTTGGCCAATCCGCGCGCATGCTGTGCCATCGCCAATAATTTTTCGCGGCCCCGTTTGCCATCCCCCAGATCACGCAGCAAATGCGCCAGTTTTTGCGCGCTCAACTCGCGCTGCGGAAGCAACACTGCTGCACCGCGCTTGCTCAAAAACTGGGCGTTGCGGGTCTGGTGATCGTCCACCGCAAACGGGAACGGGATCAATATGCTCGCCACACCCGCGGCAGCAAGTTCCGCAATAGTCAATGCACCGGCGCGACAGATCACCAGGTCGGCATTCCCGTAGTGCTTCGCCATTTCGTCCATGAACGGCTTGATATCGGCCTGTACGCCCGCCTGTTGATATGACTGCTTCACCGCCTCGAAATGCTGTTTGCCGGTTTGATGCAGCACATTGGGGCGGACATCCCTTGGCATCAGTGCAAGCGCTTGCGGCAAGGCTTCGTTGATCGCCTTGGCGCCCAGGCTGCCGCCCACCACAAGCACATTCAGCCTGCCGTTGCGTGCGGCATAGCGTTGCCGCGGATCGGGTAATCCGGCAATATCACTGCGCACCGGGTTGCCGCACCATATTGCGTGCGGCAATACATCGGGAAATCCGCTCAGCACTTTTCGCGCGATACGCGCCAGCACCCTGTTGCTCAATCCGGCGATGGAGTTTTGTTCATGTATCACCAACGGGCGACGCAGCAGGAAAGCCATCAGCCCGCCCGGGAAGGTGATGTAACCGCCCATGCCCAGCACCACATCGGGACGATGACGGAATATCGCGGCTGCGCTCTGCCACAATGCGACCAGCAGATCGAACGGCAACTGCAACAGTCGCAGCAAGCCCTTGCCGCGTACACCTGAAAACCGTACCCACGCCATTTCGTATCCATGCCTGGGAACCAGGTCGGCTTCCATGCTGTTGGGTGCTCCCAGCCAGGTCACCCGCCAACCCTGCGCACGCAGGATGTCCGCCACGGCGAGCGCGGGGAAGATGTGGCCTCCAGTACCACCGGCCATGATGAGTATTGAACGGCTCATTGAGCGCACCCCGGCTCAGAGGACTGAGGACTGAGGACTAAGGACTGATTGTTGTGTGCCGCTGCGCAGCACAATATTTCAAGTCCGCGGCCCAGCCGCGACAGCGTCTCAGTCCTCAGTCCTCTATCCTCAGTCCTTTGGTTCATACCGGAAGTCCCCGCGCAATCCGTCTGTTTTCATAGTCCACTCGCAACAGCACCGCCGCCGCAACGCAATTCACCACGATGCCGCTGCCGCCGAAACTCAGGAACGGCAGGGTCAATCCCTTGGTCGGCAGCACGCCCATGTTCACGCCGATGTTGATCATCGCCTGCACGCCTATCCACACGCCGACTCCCTGAGCGACCAGCGCGGAAAAGTTGCGCTGGAGAAATGCGGCATGGCGGCCGATCTGGAACGCGCGCACCACCAGCAGAGCGAACAGCACGATCACCGCGGCCACTCCGACCAGGCCCAATTCCTCCGCAATCACCGCCATCAGAAAATCGGTGTGTGCTTCCGGCAGGTAAAATAATTTTTCCACGCTGCCGCCCAACCCTACGCCCAGCCATTCGCCGCGCCCGAAGGCGATCAGCGCATGACTCAATTGATAACCCTTGCCATACGGATCAGACCACGGGTCCATGAAGCCGATGACGCGCTGCATCCGGTAGGGCGATGAAAGTATCAGTGCGGCAAACGCCAGCGGCAGCGCCACCAGCAGCGCGGCGAACACCTTGAGATTGAATCCGCCCAGCCATAACGTGCAGACAGCGATAGACAGAATCACCACGAACGCACCCATGTCAGGCTCTTGCAACAGCAATCCGCCGATCAGCACCATCACCACCAGCATCGGCACGAAAGCCTTGATGAACAGGTGGCCGACCTTGCCCTTGCGCGCCGTGTAATCGGCGGCATACAGAACAGCAAACATCTTCATCAGCTCGGATGGTTGCAAATTGATCACGAACAGGGACAACCAGCGACGACTGCCATTCACTTCACGCCCGACACCCGGGATCAGCACCAACACCAGCAGCGCCACCCCGATCAAAAACAGATACGGCGCGTAGGTCTGCCACAGTTGCACCGGCACCTGAAAGGCGAACAATCCGACCAGCAACCCCGCCGCAATGTACACGCCGTGTCGCAACAAGTAATAAGCCGGCTGATATCCGGTGAATTTGTTGGCTTCTGCCGTAGCGATCGAGGCGGAATACACCATCACCAAACCAAGTGCGAGCAGACTTATCAATACCCAGATCAGCAATTCGTCGAATTGCGCCTGGGGCGGACGAGTGCGCGTTTTCACTAGTGATGCCATGCGCCCTCCATATTTAATTCGCCCACTGCCGCAACGAAAACCTCGGCGCGATGTTCATAGTTGCGGAACATGTCGAAACTGGCACAGGCCGGCGAAAGCAACACGGCATCGCCGCTATGCGCCAGTTGCGACGCCTGCTGCACTGCATCGCCCATGTCTTCTGCGCGAACCACTTTTACACCGCATCCATACAGGGCAGCCGCTATCAGTGGCGCGTCGCGCCCGATCAGCACCACCGCACGCGCATGCCGGGCCACTGCCGGATTGAGCGGCGCGAAATCCTGCCCCTTGCCCTCGCCGCCTGCGATCAATACCGCTTTGCATCCCAACCCCTGCAACGCGGCGACGGTCGCGCCGACATTGGTGCCCTTGGAATCGTCGTAATAAGTGATGCCAGCAATTTCTGCCACGCGTTCGACACGATGCGGCAGTCCCTTGAAACTTCGCAGTGCATCCAGCAATACGGGCATCGGAAAATTTATCGCACGGCTCAGCGCCAACGCAGCCAAGGCGTTCGCCACGTTATGCAAACCGGCGATTTGCAATTCGCTGGCTTTGAGCAAACACTGCTTGCCCTGCATCAGCCAGATTTCCCCGGCGGCGCGTTCTATCCCGAAATCATTTGCCGAGCCCGGTTCATTCAAACCGTATGTGATGGTTTTGCATTTCGCACGCGCCATGCTCATGCAGCGGGCATCGTCGCGGTTCAGCACCTGTATGCCGCAACCTGCAAAAATGCGCGCCTTGGCGGCGCTGTATTCGGCCATGTCGGCATAACGATCCAGATGATCTTCGCTGATATTCAGCACGGTCGCGGCATCGGCATTCAAACTGGACGTGGTTTCCAGCTGAAAGCTGGACAATTCCAACACCCATACCTCGGGCTGGTTTGCGCCGCGCTCCAGCACGACATCGAGTACTGCCGGAGAAATGTTGCCTGCCGACACTGCGTCTTTGCCCGCCGCCTTGCACAGATGTTCCACCATGCTGGTGACGGTGGTCTTGCCGTTCGACCCGGTGATCGCAAGGATGCGCGGACGATTGTCTATCGGCAGCGATTGCGCGAACAATTCGATGTCGCCCACCACCTCGATGCCGCGCGCGATTGCCCGTTCCACTGCCGGATCGCGCAACGGTACACCCGGACTGATTGCGATCAGCTCGATGCCGTCAAACAGCGCGTCGTTGAAATTCCCGCAAAAAATTTGTTCGGCCGCAACATACAGTGCAGCCTGAGCCAAACCGGGTGGCGCGCTGCGGCTGTCCGCCACGCGCAGACGAGCGCTCTGTGCACTGAGCCAGCGCACCATGGACAGTCCGGTCTCACCGAGACCCAGCACCAGCACCGATTTGTTCTTGTGTAGTTTCATCTCAGCTTAAGAGTCGCCAGGCCCAACAGCACCAATAACATCGTGATGATCCAGAATCTCACCACCACCTGAGTCTCTTTCCATCCCTTCAACTCGTAGTGATGATGCAACGGTGCCATGCGGAATACGCGCTTCCCGGTGAGCTTGAACGACGCCACCTGGATCATCACCGACACCGCTTCCACCACGAACACCCCGCCCATGATGAACAGCACCAACTCCTGACGCACGATCACCGCCACTGTGCCCATTGCCGCACCGAGTGCCAGCGCGCCGACATCGCCCATGAACACTTCGGCGGGATAGGCGTTGAACCACAGGAAAGCCAATCCGGCTCCCGCAATCGCACCGCAGAACACTGCCAACTCACCCGCGCCGGGAATGTATGGAATGCCGAGATATTTTGAGAACACCGCATTCCCCGCCACGTAGGCGAATATCGCCAGTGCTCCGCTCACCATCACCGTCGGCATGATGGCCAGGCCATCCAGGCCATCGGTCAGATTCACCGCGTTGCTGGTGCCGACGATGACCAGATAGGTCAGCGCGATGAACAGGGTTGCGGTGAGCGGAAACGTAAAGAATTTCAGGAAAGGCAGGATGAGTTCGGTGTTCGCGGGCAGGCTGGCGGTGTTCCACAAATAAGAGCCGACCACCAAAGCGATGATGGACTGCCACCCCATCTTTGTCCTGGCCGACAGACCCTTCGGGTTACGATGCACCACCTTGCGATAATCATCCACCCAGCCGATCACACCGAAGCCCAAGGTCGTGAGCAACACCACCCACACGTAATGGTTGTGCAAGTCACCCCACAACAGGGTCGTGATCGCGATCGATGTCAGGATCAGCGCGCCTCCCATGGTCGGCGTACCGGCTTTTACCAGATGCGTCTGCGGCCCGTCGCTGCGCACCGACTGGCCGATCTTGTACGCTGCCAATTTGCGTATCATGGTCGGGCCGACCATGAATGAAATTCCCAGCGCGGTCATCGCCGCCAGCACTGTGCGCAATGTGATGTAATTGAACACGCTAAAAAACCTTACATCCTGTGCCAACCATTGAGCGAGCGCTAACAGCATTTTGTTCTCCTGTAGGGGCGGTTCACGAAGCGCCCCTGATGACGTGCGATTCGTGGGCAGCCTGTGCTTCGAAATAATCCACGACGCGTTCCATTTTCATGAAGCGCGAACCTTTCACCAGCACAGTGGTATTCCCATCCAATTCTTTTTCCAGCACATCCTGCAGATCTTCGACGCGATCAAAGTGTTGCGCCCCGTTGCCGAATTCTTTCACCGCGAAATGACTCAGCTCTCCCAAGGCATACAGTTTGTCGATGCCGGCACGACGCGCTTCACTGCCAATCTCGGCATGAAAAACAGCCGCGTCATCGCCCAGTTCGCCCATGTCGCCCAACACCAGCACGCGCTTGCCGCGAGCCTGGGCAAGTACACTGATCGCAGCGCGCATCGAAGCGGGGTTGGCGTTATAGGTATCGTCTATCAAACTGGCGCCATGAGGTGCGGCCTTGCGCTGCAAACGTCCGGCTACACCGCCGAACTTTTCCAGGCCTGCGACGATCTTTTCCAGCGGTATGTTTAACGCACTCGCTGCCGCCGTGGCCGCCAAAGCGTTGCGTGCGTTATGTATGCCGGGAACTTGCAAATTAACGGCAAATATTCCCTGCGGCGCGGTCACCTCCATCTGCAAACCATAGCCGTCTTGATGCCAGGTGCCGCATACATCGGCTTGCAAGTTCAGGCCGAATTCAAGCAACTGGTTTACTCCGGCCAGTTCACGCCATAGCGGCGCATGCATATCGTCAGCGTTGATCACCGCCGTGCCATGGGGTTTCAGCCCGGCAAATATTTCTCCTTTGGCTTGCGCGACCGCATCAACCGAACCCAACCCCTCCAGATGCGCTCCGCTGGCGTTATTGATCAGTGCGACATCGGGTGCTGCAATTCGTGTCAGATAATCGATCTCGCCCAAGTGATTCATCCCCATCTCGATCACGGCATAGCGGTGAGTCGTGTTGAGTTGCAGCAGCGTGAGCGGCATCCCGATGTCGTTATTCAGATTACCCTTGGTGGCGAGCACGGCATCAGGATTGCCTGATGCCTCGCGCAATATGCCGGCCAGCATCTCCTTCACCGTGGTCTTGCCGTTGCTGCCGGTGATCGCCACCAGAGGTATATCGAACTGCCTGCGCCAGTGCGCCGCCAACTGTCCCAATGCGAGACGTGTGTCCGCCACCACCAGGGCTGAGGACTGAGAGTCAACAATCGAGGGATGCGCCTTATAACTGTCGGCGTTCACCAATGATGCCACCGCACCACCCTGCGCGGCCTTTGCGACGAATTCGTAACCGTCGAAATTCTCCCCGCGTAACGCGACAAACAAATCGCCCTGTACCAGTTTGCGGCTGTCGCTGGAAACGGCGGCGAAATGCACATCCACACCGATAATGCGGCCATTCAGCACCTGCGCGGCTTGTGACAACAGCATCATGTGCGCACCCCGGCTTGACTGGCTCTCAGCGCCTGCTGCGCCACCACCACATCGCTGAACGGGTGCTTCACTCCATCGATTTCCTGATAATCCTCATGCCCCTTGCCCGCTATCAGCACGGTATCGCCCGGCCGGGCACGGCTGATGGCGAGTTGAATCGCGGCAGCGCGTTCTACGATGATTTCGTGGTTTTCCTCATTCATGCCGCTGACGATTTCAGCGATGATTCCGCGCGGATTTTCACTGCGCGGATTGTCTGAAGTGACGATGCAAAAATCTGATAATTTCTCCGCAACGATGCCCATCATCGGGCGCTTGCCGCGATCACGATCTCCGCCGCAACCGAATACGCAAATCAATCTTCCGCGCGTCGCCGTGCTGACTTCACGCAATGCCTGCAGCACCTTTTCCAGCGCATCAGGGGTGTGCGCGTAGTCCACGATCACGGTCGGCTGGTGCGAACCGCCCAGGCGTTGCATGCGTCCGGGTACCGGCTGCACCTTGCTCAACGAGTGCACGGCATCGTCCAGGGCTACCCCGCTCACCAGCAATACCGCCAACGCGCCCAACAGATTTGCCGCATTGAACCTCCCGACCAGAGCACTATTTATTTGCATTGCACCCCAGCTGGAATGTACGGCTATTTGTAACCCCTGCCCGGTCATTTCCAGCAAGCTTCCATAGACCATGCGCATGCCCAGCCGCTCGGCAAGTTGCAATCCTGCGTCGCTCAGGCCGTAGCCAATTACTTCAGAGTCAGCATCCTGCAATTGCTCGGCCAGTTCAGCGCCATATGCATCATCGAGGTTCAGCACCACATATTTTAGCTGCCGCCAATCGAACAGCTTGCGCTTGGCGGCCGCGTAACTTTGCATATCACCGTGATAATCGAGGTGATCGCGGCTCAGATTGGTGAGCATCGCCACATCGAAGCGCACACCATTGACGCGTCCCTGAGACAGCGCGTGCGAAGAAACTTCCATCGCCACCGCTTGCGCGCCTCCGCGCAAAAATTCCGCCAGCAAACCATGCACACGGATCGCATCGGGCGTGGTGTTGGCACTGGCTTGCAGTCCGCCTGCGAACCCGTTGTCCACTGTGACACCGTTGCCCTCCATGAAACCATTGCCCAGCGTGCCGATCAGCGCGCATCTCTTGCCGGCCTCGTTCAAGGCATGGGCGATCCAATGGCTGGTCGAGGTCTTGCCATTGGTCCCGGTAATGCCCACCACCCACAACTTTTCGGACGGTGTGCCATAGACTGCATCGGCCAGCCAACCGGCCTTGTGGCGCAAATCAGACACACCAAGATTGGGCACTTGCCAATCCGCATCCCAGGTAAAATGCTGCGCTTCCCACGGGTGCCCGGACAAAAGCTTTTCGTAGATCACTGCATTGGCGCCCTGCGCGATTGCTTGTGTAATAAACTGCCGACCATCGTTTTTTTCACCGGGATAGGCGATAAATGTGTCTCCGCGTTTGATTGCCCGGCTGTCCGTCACCAGACGGGTGATCGCTACATTCAAAGCAGCCAATTGTTCAAGAGGGAAGCCTGCACTGAGCGTGGTCGAAGGGTTCATACCTCCTCCTTCACGATATCCGCTGGCGGCGCGATGACGTTATCCAGCGGCGCATCGTTAGGCACATTGAGCGCATGCAACGCCGCGCCCGTCACTTTGCTGAACACCGGCGCTGCGACTTCTCCCCCGTAATAATCGGCTCCGCTCGGATCATCTATCATCACCGCCACCACCAGACGCGGATTCGATGCCGGCGCGAATCCGACGAAAGATGCGATATAGTGATCCACGTAACGGCCACCCTCCAGCTTGTGCGCGGTGCCGGTCTTGCCTGCCACGCGATAACCCGTAATTTGCGCCAGCGGAGCTGTGCCGCCCGGCAGCACCACCATTTCCAGCATGTCGCGCAGCTCACGCGATGTGCGTTCGGAAAACACCCTCTTCCCTAACACCGGAGCGTCCAGTTTGAGCAGCGAAATCGGTTTTAATTCGCCGTCGTTGGCGAAAATGGTGTAAGCCCTCGCCAGCTGCAGCAGATTCACCGAGATCCCGTGTCCATAAGCCATAGTGGCCTGCTCGATGGGTCGCCAGGTTTTCGGGTCGCGCAATTTTCCCGGCGCTTCGCCCGGAAAGTTGCTGCCGGTCTGCGTGCCAAACCCGCTGTCGGACAAGCCTTGCCACATCGTTTCGGATTTAAGCGACAAGGCTATTTTGGCTGCGCCGATATTGCTGGATTTTTGGATGATTTGTGCCACGGTCAACCTCGACTCCGGATGGGCATCGTGAATCTTCCTGTTACTTAATGTGAACACGCCGTGTTCAGTATTGAAGACGGTGTTGGGATTCACTTTGCCAGTATCGATCGCAGTCGCAACCGTGAATGGTTTCAAAGTCGAGCCGGGTTCGAACAGATCGGCAATCGCGCGGTTGCGCATCGCTTTGCTGCTGGCGTTATTGCGGTTGTTCGGGTTGTAGCCGGGGTAATTGGCGAGCGCCAGCACCTCGCCAGTGCGCGAGTCGAGAACCACTACCGCACCCGCCTTGGCGCGATGTTGCCTGACCGCACTCTCCAGCTCGCGATAGGCGATGTGCTGCAAATTGCTGTCCAGACTAAGCGTGATATCGCTGCCCGGCTTGGATGGGTGCAGACTGCCGGCATCCTCAACGATGGAGCCGCGGTTATCCCTGATGACGCGCTGGCTGCCGGGCTTGCCGGCAAGCAATTCCTGCAAAGCCAGCTCCATCCCTTCCTGCCCGTTGTCATCCTGGCCGGTGAATCCCAATGTCTGCGCGGCTTCCTCACCCGTCGGATAGTAGCGGCGATATTCTCGCAGCAAGGAAACACCGGAGAAATTCATCGCAACCACTTTCTCGACTTGATCGGGAGGCAGTTGCCGCTTGAGATAAACGAAATCGCGCGAGGTATCGAACAAACGATTCTTCAAATCTTCCACGTCCATGCCGAGTATTTGCGCCAATCTTTTCACCTGCCGCCTGTCCGCTTCCACATCCGGAGGGCTCGCCCACACCGATTCCACCGGCGTGCTCACTGCCATAGGCTCACCATTGCGATCGCTGATCTTGCCGCGATGTGCACTGACTTCGATCACACGGCTGTAACGCGCATCGCCTTTTTTCTGCAGAAAGTCGTTGTGTATCCCTTGCAAATACACGCCGCGCCCAAGCAGCCCGGTCAGGCCGATCAGCAGCCCCACAAATAACGCGGTGGCGCGCCATCCCGGCAATTTCGCCGTGATGTCTGGTTTTGCGCTGGCCGCGTATTTCATTGTTGTTGTGTTACTCCACCGTCAGATTTTGTCCGTATGAATTGAACTTGGCCACTCTTGGGCAACTGCATCTGCAACTGTTTCCCCGCGATCTGTTCCACCCGCGCCGGCGTGGCCCAAGTGCTTTGCTCCAGTTGCAATTGCCCCCATTCCACCTCCATCTGTTGCGCGTATTCTTTTTCTTTTTGCAATTCGATGAACAGCTTGCGCGCCTTGTGTTGCGATGTCACCACGCTTAGCGCGCACATCACCACCACCAACAGCAACAGTCCGGTGACAGCCGGACTCAGCCGCTCGACTCTGCCCAGGACCGCGTTGCGAAGCTCGAAGAGTCTGGTCTTCATTTGAGCTCGGCCCGCGCTGCGCCGCTATGCAACATCGCTACGCTCCGCCACGCGCATCACCGCGCTGCGCGCACGCGGGTTGATGCGCAACTCTGCCTCGCCGACACGCACCGCCTTGCCGATCAGATTCAATCTGCCCTGCGGCACTTCGCTGGCGCGTATCGGCACATTGCGCGGCAACTTGTCGCCCTCGGACATATCACGCATGAAGTGCTTCACTATCCTGTCTTCCAGCGAATGGAAGCTGATCACCACCAGGCGCCCGCCGGTTTTGAGATGTGTCACACACTCTGGGAGCACCCGCGCAAGCTCCTCGAGTTCCTGATTGAGATAAATCCGTATAGCCTGAAAGGTGCGTGTCGCCGGATTCTGCCCAGCTTCACGGGTACGTACCGCTTTACTAACCAGCTCGACGAGTTGCCGCGTGGTGTGGATGGGTTCGATTGCGCGCGCCGCAACAACCGCTCTTGCAATCTGCTTAGCAAACCGTTCTTCGCCGTAATCACGTATCACCTCCGTCAACAAACTTTCATCAACCGTCGCCAGCCATTGCGCTGCGGTCATCCCGCTGCTGACATCCATGCGCATATCCAGCGGCGCATCAAAGCGAAAACTGAAACCGCGCGCCGCCTCATCCAGTTGCGGCGAAGACACGCCCAGATCGAGCAGGATGCCGTCCACCCGCGCGACACCCTGTTCGCGCAACACTTCCGCCAAATGCGCAAAACCACGATGCACCATCTGAAAGCGCGCATCACCCCACTTTTCACCTGCTGCAACCGCAGCCGGATCTTTATCCAGCGCGATCAGCCTGCCTGTGCCCCCCAACTGCTCCAGAATTCGCGCACTGTGCCCGCCGCGCCCGAACGTGCCATCCACATAGATGCCGCCGGGCTTGATTGCGAGCGCTTCAACTGCTTCGTGCAACAGAACGGTGACGTGGGACAAGCCCCCGCTCACAAAGAAAACCCCTCCAGTTCGGGCGGCAAATCACCATCCATGAACGACAGCGCGGCTTCCTGCTGCGCCTGCCATTTCGCCTCATCCCACAATTCGAATTTATTGCCTTGACCGACCAGCATCACGCGCTTGTCCAGCACGGCGTAGCCGCGCAAGGCCGGAGAGATCAACACGCGCCCGGCACCATCCATTACCACATCTTCGGCATAACCGATCAGGCGACGCTGCAAGGCACGGATCTTGGGATTCAGCGCTGAGAGCTTGAGCAGTTTCTCGCGTATCGGTTGCCACTCGGGTTGCGGATACATCAGCAGACAACCATCCGCATCGGCGGTCAGCACCAGGTTGCCCGCGCAACAGCCGAGCAGCATGTCGCGATGCCGCGCCGGTATCGCGAGCCTGCCTTTGCTATCCAGATTGAGTTGTGCCGCCCCCTGAAACATGCCTCTAACCCCCACTTTTACCCACTTTTCACCACTTGAACCCACTATATTGAAAAAAAACCCGGTGGTCAAGCGAAAAAACAGGATTTATCTTTACAGGACAAAGAGTTAGCGTAGAAAGTTAATGAAAAGTAAATGAGCTTAAAAAATAATAGATTACACAAACAAGCTAAAGCTGTTTGTAATGAAGGTTAGGTGTTCCGGGGAAAAAAGGAAGAAAAATGAGCTGGCGGAGTACCAGAAGGCGGAGCGGGTTAAACAAAATCAATTAGATGACAACTGGTTTGAATTTATAAGTCGACTACTCTCATCCCATCAATTGATTTTCGCTACATGCATATATCACCCGCATGGCTGTCGACCTGCTTGCGCTGCCGCCAAAGTATTGTCGCTCCCCAAACCAATGCGCCCAGCATCAGCAATCCGCCACACACATGTACGAACGCACCCCAGCGCTGTGCATTGTGCAGCTGGCCCACTGTAGTCAGCAGATAAATCCAGTCATGCGGCCCATCAGCGCCTGTGCCCCCACCGACCAATGTCAGTTGCGGATGCAACGCATCGTAAATGTAGGGAGACAGATCGACCAGGCTGACACTCGCCAACCAAAATCCGATGGCCGCACCGAAATTGTCGCGGTTCTTCGCGATGAAGGCGACACAGATCCCGAATGGCAATACAAGCTGGAACAGGCTGCCGCCAAGTATCATCATGAACTCGCCAAATGGCCTGAACAACACATGCCCCGCTTCGTGTATCGGCAACAGGATATCGTGCATGAAGGATGTGCCTATCTCGCCATCACGATAGTCATATCCGAACAGAAACCAGCTCCAGCTCACCAGCAATATCAGCGCGGCACATCGTCCATAAAACGTCACAGCATCCATTTGTGCCAACGGCTGCAACAGTGCTGCGAGGTAACCATATTCGCCATCCTGGGTTGAGCCATCGCAGACTTCGGACAAAACATTAGCCTGTGCGGGCTGCGCCCACTTGAAGAAGTAAATCCCGCAAACCGGACAGGCTGCGCTGGCAGGCAAAGGTTGCGGCGGCTTATGTCCGCATTTCGGGCATTGGGCGTAAATGTCGGTCACTGGTTCAGAATGCATCTGGGCGGATGGTTTGCATAAATTAAAAGGCTCGCGGCAAATAGTTTTCGCCGCGGGCGCGACAGATCGCACTTCATCGTGATCCGTCGAATAAGGTGAAGCCAGCCGATAAGCCGGGTTCTGTCGTGGACAGTCATTCCTCTAGGCGTTTCGTTACCTGACGCTCAAGCAACCTACCCGCAGGCGACGCGAGCAACGTCATAGCCTGCTTATTTGGTCTTGCTCCGGATGGAGTTTACCGTGCCGTCCGTGTTACCACGTCCGCGGTGGGCTCTTACCCCGCCGTTTCACCCTCGCCGTTTCCCGAAGGAACTTAGGCAGTTTATTTTCTGTGGCACTGTTCATCACCTCACGGTGTCCGGCCATTAACCGGCATCCTGCTCTGCGGAGCCCGGACTTTCCTCCCCGCACTTTCGTGCGCGGCGACTGTCTAGCCAGCTTCGGTCCGGAGTTTAACACGATGACACTTTGGCTATCGTATGTTGGCAAGACACCAGACTGAGCGCGCCTCCAACCAAAGCCGCCCTGTCGAATAGGTTAAACTTGCGCAACTGCATGCAAAACGGTGCATCCCGTATTAAGACATGAGAGAACCATTTCAAACCCGATCCCACCTGCGGCTGCGCACCTGGCTGATTATCTGCTACACGCTGTTCATCGTGTACGGAAGCCTGTCGCCATTCTCCGGGTGGCGCGGGCAGGGTCTGGATTTTATCGAGGTGCTGCGCGCGCCTTTCCAGCTTACCTATACCGGGTTCGATGCGGTCATCAATTTGCTGGCCTATATGCCATTCGGCTTGCTGGTTGGACTGATGTTGCGTACACGTTTTAGTGCGCTGGTCAGCGTGATTTTGGGTCTGTGTCTGGGCGTGTTGCTGTCGGCGAGCATGGAGTATCTGCAAATGTATTTGCCGACGCGTGTCAGTTCCAATCTGGATCTGCTGACCAATAGTGTAGGCGCACTGATAGGCGCGTTGCTGGCGGTGAGCATGACTTCGTGGACCTGGCTTTTTTCGCGCCTGACTCACTGGCGCCGCGATTTGTTCAGGCATGGCAAGGAGATGGATTTTGGTCTGGCTTTGCTCGCGTTGTGGATGTTCGGTCAGGTCAACCCGTCCTTGCCGATGTTGGGCAATGTGTTCATCAGCGAGGTGGTGCACCACCCTTTTGTGAAGCTGCCGTACGTCCCGTTTGATGTGTGGGAGAGCAGTGCTGTCGCACTGAATCTGTTGATGCTGGGTGTCTTGATGCTGACCTTGCTGCGTGTACCGCGCAAGGTCGTCACGGCGATGCTGATAGTGCTGGTCATCGTGGCGCTGGCAAAATTCATCGCTGCCGCGCTGCTGCTGAAATCCTGGGCATTATTGTTGTGGATCAACAGCGAAGCGGTGCTGGGGATGTTGCTGGGCGTGTTGCTGCTGTTGGCGATCGTATGGTTGCCGCGCGCAGGGACAATCGGCTTCGGCGCAGCTGTAGCACTGAGCTATTTTGTCATCATAAATTTTGTGCTGGACAGCAGCACCCCTGCCGCGGCGATGTCCATATACCATTGGCATTACGGGCATCTGCTCAACTACAATGGCTTGGCGCAGACCATCACGCTGGTCTTTCCGCTGCTGCTGCTATTTCACCTGTGGCGCATCCGGAAAGTATAATCACGCATCTTTTGTTTATCGGGTATCTGCCATGAGCTTTTACGACAAACATGTTTTTTTCTGTACCAACCAGCGGGAGGACGGCAGCGCTTGCTGCAACGATCACGGTGCGCAAAAAGCGCGCGACTACGTGAAGAACAAGGTCAAGGAACTCGGAATTTCCAACCAGCAAAACAATATCCGCATCAACTCCGCCGGATGCATGGATCGTTGCGATGAGGGGCCGGTCATCGTGGTTTATCCCGAAGGCACCTGGTACACCTACGTGGATGAAAGCGATCTCGACGAGATCATCGAAGAGCATTTGAAGAATGGGCGCGTGGTGGAGCGGCTGAAAATCTGAACGCAGTGCGTAGGTCGGGATTCATCCCGACTTGAATTGTCGGGTTAAAACCCGACCTACGAGGAAGTGATGACTTACAACAATCTGCGCGCAGGCCGTGTTTCGCAATCAGGCATGGCGTACCACATTACGACGGTGACGCAGAACCGAACACCTTGTTTTGCATCGCTCGATAATGGTCGCAAGGTGGTTCAGCAATTGATGGCGTTGCAAGCAGAAGGCAGAGTGGAAACGCTTTGTTATGTGGTTATGCCGGATCATTTACATTGGTTGATGGTGTTGCATGAGGGTAAGTTATCCGAGGCTGTGCATTTGTTGAAAGGCCGTTCTGCACACGCCATTGGGCATGCGATTTGGCAGGCGAATTATTATGATCATGCAGTGCGGCAAGATGAAGATTTGCGGAAAATGGCACGGTATATTGTAGCTAACCCTTTGCGGGCGAGTTTGGTTAAGCAGATTGGCGATTATTCGTTATGGGATGCGGTTTTGTTGGATGATGCTTTGTCGGGTTGAAACCCGACCTACGAAACTCGTCCCAACGCCACAGTGAGCGAAATGCCTAATCTTTGCATCAAGCGGAGCAACAATACGAAAATCCTCAAAATACGTCGCCCAACTTCAGCGCTATTCAAAAAGACGGGAATCCGACCGTGGCATGTAGGACAATTAACCCTTCGTTATCAATGGGAGCGTAACGTGCATACAAATTTAAAACTCAATTCTTTCGACATTAATCGTGACGACGAACGCACTTGGAACCGGTTAATTATTTTCTTGGCAGTCAACGCCATCTCGATGGGTCGTCAATTCACGGGTACGCATGAACGAGCTGTTTGTGAGATGCTTCATTATGATATTCCGCGCCACTTGACCGATGCGCGCCGCATTGAGCGCTGGTTGCGTGACAATGCAGAGAATACCATTTCCAGGTACATGCTATTCCGATAAGCTTAAATGCAAATTCGAGTTCAAGTCGAACACAACAATGCCAACCCTGAAGAAATTCTCCATCACCGGCGCAGCCGGTAACCTCGAAGGCATCGCGCACCTGCCTGACGAATCTCCGCGCGCCATCGCGGTTGTCGCGCACCCGCTGCCCACGATGGGCGGCACGATGGACAACAAGGTCGTGACGACCCTGGCGAAAACTTTTATGGAGCTGGATTTCGTTGCGTTGCGCTTCAACTTTCGAGGCGTGGGTGGCAGCGGCGGGAAATTCGATAGCGGCAACGGTGAGATGGAGGATGTGCTGGCGATCGTGCGCCATGCGCAACAGGAGTATGGCGACTTGCCGCTGATCCTGTCCGGCTTTTCTTTCGGCGCTTATGTGCAGGCGCGTGTCGCAGAGCATTTGCACCCGCATCCGCACAGACTGGTGCTGATCGCGCCCGCAGTGGGGCGTTTCGCGATGCCGCCGGTGCGGCACGACACGCTGCTGGTGCATGGAGAATTGGACGAGGTCGTGCCGCTGGCGGATGTGCTGGAATGGGCTCGTCCGCTGCACCTGCCTGTCGTAGTGCTGCCGGAGGCGGGACATTTTTTCCACGGGCGGCTGAACCAGCTCAAGCAGATCGTGCTGCATGCATTCAACGGGCAACCGCTATGAACCAAAATAATACATTAACCACCATATCCCCTCCCCCATGCAGGGGGAGGGACGGGAATAATGAAGTTTTGCGCTATTGGACTATATGATATGAACCCCGTCCTCTCTGCGCAGAACCTGCGCAAATGTTACGGCGATCAAGTAGTGGTGGATGGCGTCAGCATCAGTCTCAACAAGGGCGAATGCTTCGGCTTGCTCGGGCCGAACGGCGCGGGCAAGACGACCACGCTGCGTTTGATGCTCGGCCTGATCGAGCCGGACGCGGGCGAGTTGCGGTTGCTGGATCATGAGGTACCGCGGCATGCGCGCGAGGCGCGGTTGCGCGTCGGCGTCGTTCCGCAGGTGGATAACCTCGACCCGGATTTCACCGTGGCGGAGAACCTGCTGGTGTATGGCCGTTACTTCGGCATGAGTGACGCGGCGATCGAAGCTCGCATGCCGGAGTTGCTGGAATTTGCCAATCTGACCCACAAGCGCGATGTGAAAGTGCCGACCCTGTCCGGCGGTATGAAGCGTCGATTGACGCTGGCGCGCGCGCTGGTGAACGACCCCGAAGTGATCTTTCTCGATGAGCCAACTACCGGACTCGATCCGCAGGCACGCCATCTGATCTGGCAGCGCCTGCGCGAGCTGACCGCGCGCGGCAAGACCCTGTTGCTCACCACGCACTTCATGGATGAGGCGGAGCGGCTATGCCACCGCCTCGCGGTAATGGATAACGGGCGCATCATCAGCACCGGTTCGCCGCGCGAGCTTATCGCACAGAACATCGAACCGCAGGTGGTAGAGGTGTTCGGCGAACAGGCGGCGGCATGGGCGCAAGGTCATGCAGCGCGCCATGCGCAGCGCTTCGAGATGAGCGGCGAGTCGGTGTTTTGCTATGTGGCCGATGCGCAGCCGCTGCTGCAGGAATTGCAGCAACATCCGGAACTGCGCTACGTGCACAGGCCTGCCAATCTTGAAGATGTATTTTTGAAATTGACCGGACGGGAGATGAGGGAATGATTCAACCCGGATTGTCCATCGTTGTAATGATGGGCTTTGTAAACTTAAGCCTGACTAGCCGGAACCAAATGTAGGTCGGGCTACGCCTGTCCTGAGCCTGTCGAAGCGGCCCGACATGGTTGGCACAGCCCACCCTACGGTAACTGCGTAATCGGTGAACAAAATATTTGGGGCTGAAGTAGATTAGCTTAAATGTTAAGCTAATTAAATGAAGATAACACATTGTAAATTATTAAGAAAACAACAGTTAAGATTGCTGGAGTTTTTTGTGC
>Ga0097691_1000544_pt1 | contig 32270 bp, 26 predicted proteins | sample NGESurdeep072012_8_FD_72858 | JGI IMG/M metagenome (GOLD analysis project Ga0097691, IMG submission 72858) | Arctic peat soil microbial communities from Barrow, Alaska - NGEE Surface sample 210-1 deep-072012 | ecosystem: Environmental > Terrestrial > Soil > Wetlands > Peat ... | reverse complement strand
AGAGTTGAGCTCATACCAGCGGCGGTTGAGGTCCTCGGTGACCAACCCGAGCTGGACGATCAGCACGCCCGAGAGGTCGAGGGCGGCCGCCTCACCCCGTTTCTCGCGCCAGAGCCGCAACAGTGCCTTCTCGTCTTTGCCCATGATGACCCGGGCATCCGAGCCGCCGATGAAGTTCATGCGGTCCGGCTTATGTCTCTGTTTTTTCAGGGAAATCGACATTTATTGTATCCTTCTGCAAAATTTTTGCGATAAGAGCTGAAGCATTAGGGGCTGGTATCTATCAACATTTTCTATTGAACCAAATAATCACAACCATGTCAATAGGCATTCGACATTCGATCACATCCGGGCAGTGTCGCGCTGCGCGCGCCCTGCTGGACATCACCCAGCCCGAGCTCGCCGAGGCCGCAGGCCTCGGGCTGTCAACGATTGTCGATTTTGAAAAATCCCGCCGCGACGTCTCGCGTGCCGCCGTCCACGCGATGCAGAAGACTCTGGAAAAGGCCGGAATTCAATTCATCGCAAAAAATGGTGGGGGCCCCGGGGTGCGGTTGCAGAGATGACTCTTAAGCAATCCAACTGAATTTGAGTCCAATCCAACAGAAGCTGCACCGGCTGCCGGAGGTCGACGATGTCGCCCGCATGGTGGAATATCTGCTGGGCGACGGTGGCCGCAACATCACCGGCAGCGTTTTGACCATCGACGCCGGCAACACGGCGTGAATTGCATTTCATTCCTGCTTGCACATCGCTGCAATTTTGCCCAGCGCGATTGATTTCCCTCAAGCGCGAGGAGCGCATTTTCGGCGAAAAGCTCAGCGAAGCGGCATGAGCACGGAATAAGCGATGTCATTTGAGCGCGTCCTGCGGTGGGCACTCGTATCGATCGCCGTCACGGGATTGGCGGCCGGTATCGTCGCCCACGCCGCCGGCCGATTGGACCTCGCCGATCTCTTTTGGACGCTGGCGACCGCACCGGTGGTGGCGGGACTGGCGGTCTCGATCGTACGGGATTTTCTGGCCGGCCGGTTAGGCGTCGATGCGATCGCCCTGGTATCGATGAGCGCCGCGCTGGCGCTCGGCCAGCCGCTCGCCGGCGCCGTCGTCGCGCTGATGTATTCCGGCGGCAACGTACTCGAGGATATCGCGGTTGCCCGTGCCGAGCATGATCTGCGCTCGCTGGTGGATCGCGCGCCGCGCGAGGCCCATCGCCGCGTCGACGACCGCATCGAGGACGTGCCGATATCGGCCGTCGCCGTTGGCGACCGGCTTTTGGTGCGGGCGGGTGAAATCATTCCGGTCGACGGCGTCGTCGCCTCGACTGCGGCAACGATCGACGAGTCGGCATTGACAGGCGAACCGATCCCGGTGGTCAAGTCGCGCGGCGCCGCCATCCTCTCTGGCTCGTTGAACGTCGGCGAGACCTTTGAACTGACGGTGTCGGCGGCCGCCGGCGAAAGCACCTATGCGGGCATCGTGCGTCTGGTGACCGCGGCGCAGACCGCGAAAGCGCCGTTCGTGCGGCTGGCCGACCGCTATGCGCTGATATTCTTGCCCGTGACGCTCGCGCTTGCCTTCATCGCCTGGCTGATCTCGGGCGATCTGATCCGCAGCCTGGCCGTGCTGGTGGCGGCGACGCCGTGTCCGCTGATTCTGGCAGCACCCGTCGCCTTCATCGCCGGGGTTGCGCAAGCGGCCCGGCGCGGCATCCTGGTCAAGGGCGGCGGGCCGCTGGAGGCACTGGCGCGTGCCCATACCGTGCTGTTCGACAAGACCGGAACGTTGACGGTCGGCGGCGCGCGGCTGCTTTCCGTCGAGGTAGCGCCGGGCGAGACGGCCGAGGAGGTGTTGATGCTCGGCGCTTCGCTGGAGCAGGCGTCGCATCATGTTCTCGCCCACGCCATCGTCGAGGCGGGGACCGAGCGCGGCCTGAGCCTTAAGGTCCCCGAGCAGGTGATGGAATCCATGGGCTCGGGGCTGCACGGCGTGATCGAGGGGCGGCACGTGAGCGCGGGTTCACACGACATGATCTTTGCGGGCCAGCGCCCTGCCGAATGGGCATCGCGGGCAGTGCGGCGCGCCTCGTGGCGATCGGCGCTCATCGTCTTCGTCGCGGTCGAGGGACGACCGATCGGCGCCCTGCTGCTCGCCGACGAGCTTCGCTCCGACACGCCGCGCGCCATCCGCTTGCTGCGCGAGGCGGGCGTTGCGCGTATCGTCATGGTCACCGGCGACCGTGCCGCCGCCGCGCACGCGATCGGCGCCGCGCTCGATCTCGACGCCGTGCTGGCCGACCGCGTTCCCTCCGACAAGGTCGACGCCGTGCGTTCCGAGCAGCGGCTTCATCCGACCATCATGATCGGCGACGGCATTAACGATGCGCCTGCGCTGGCATCGGCCGACGTGGGCATCGCGCTTGGCGCCCGCGGCGCCAGCGCCTCGTCCGAGGCGGCGGATGTGGTAATCCTCGCCGACCGTCTCGATCGGGTCGGCGAGGCGATCATGATAGCGCAACGGGCGCGCCGCATCGCCTTAGAAAGCATCGTCGCCGGCATGGGCTTGTCGATGCTCGCCATGCTGGCGGCGACGGTTGGATGGCTGGCGCCGGTGCCGGCGGCGATCGTTCAGGAAGTGATCGACGTGGTCGTGATCCTCAATGCCCTGCGTGCCCTGAATCCGGCCTATGCCGGCGCGCGGCGCACAATCCCTGCGTCGGTCGGACGCGAGATGCGTCACGACCATGTCACGCTCATCCGCAGCCTCGATCGGCTACGAACGATCGCCGATGCTCTGGACGACGTGCCCCCCGAGGACGCGGCCGCGCTAATTATGGAAGCAAACGCCGCCGTTCAGGAGCAGGTGGTTGCACACGAGCGCGACGACGAAGGCACCGTATATCCCAGGTTGGCGAATATTCTCATGGACCGCTACGGCCTCTCGGCCATGAGTCGCGCTCACCGCGAGATTCTGCACCTCGCCCGGCTCCTCGCCCGCGTCGTCGAGGACTTGCCAACGGAAAAGATCGACCGTTTCCTCGTTCGCGACGCCCAGCGGGTGATCGAAGCAATCGAGACCCTGGTCCGCATCCATACGGCACAGGAAGAGGACATCTTCGAGGCCGTGGTGGCGCGGACATCGGCCTGAACGCCCCCGGAGAGCCGGATGCGACGGTGCAGAAGGCGCGGAGTATTCCCTCGCTTGTTGACTATACCCCGTTCACGTCACAACCCGAAAATCCTTGGGATTGATGATGCGGAAATTGTCGTTGACCGAATCACACAGGCTCGCCCAGTTCCGGGGAACGTTATCGCGCAAGAAATCGAGCGTCGCGTCGGCGAATTGAGCGCATGTGGCGTAGCATTTGTTGTGCGTGACATGCTTGTGCATGACGCCCCATAGCCGCTCGATTGGGTTCAAATGCGGGCAATAAGCTGGAATGAAATGCAGCTTGATCCGGCAGTCGGGCCGAGAAAGCCATTCTTGCACCAGCTTGGCGTGATGATAGCGTGCATTGTCCATGAAGACATGGATGAGCAACAACATCGGATAGAAGGTTTCGATCGATTCCAGCAGCCTTATCGTCGAGGCGGCGTCGACGGTTTCGACCTCGATCATCCGAGTTTGCCCGGTCTCGAGGTTGACGGCGCCATGAATGTTGATGCGCTGACGCCCGCTCGTCTGTTCGATCGCGAGCTTTTCGTGCCGCGCTGCCCAGCAGCCCACGGGCCGCGCCGCATGAGTTGGATGCACCGCGTCAACGAACAACACAGCTTCATTGTCCGGCAGGGAATTCAAGAGATTATCGTAGCTCTCAATGAACGCCTTTTGCTTCACTACGTCGAGCTTGCGCGGAATGACATCCGGCTTGTGATATTCCAGTCCCAGACGATGCAACAGCGCGATCAGCCCCGAGCGGCTTTCATAAACGAGACCGAATTCCGTCTCGATCCAGGCCCCGATCTGGCGGGTCGAACGCGGCAAAGCCGCAGCAATCCAGACCTTCAGTTTTTCCTGTTGCTCGCCGTTCATCTGGCAAGCGCTGCCACCGGCCTCAAAACGAGTCAGCCCTTCAAGGCCATCCTCGATAAACAAGCCGTGCCACCGGCGGATCGTGTCGTCATCCAGCAGAAACGCCCCCGCGACCTTTTCGCAGCTCCAGCCGGAATCCAAAAGCACCAGCGCATTGGCGCGACGCGCCAATCGGTGGGCCGCCGATCCATCCCGCGCCAGCGCAGTCAGGTCGGCCCGGTCAACCGCAGACAAAAAACCGGCGCAAATCATACCCCAAGACGAATCCAAAAATCGACGTAGGGCAAGCGGTTTTTCGGACTATCAATGAATCGGAGTATAGCATCAAAGAGGCCTGTCAGTTTCCGGCCATTATCTCGTTTGGTCGCTTTTTCAGCCGGTTGGAGGGCAATTGACGCAAACACAGTCAACGAGCCGAAGCGAGGGCATTTCGTTGCCCCCGATGTTCCCGAGTGTCATCGAAGGGACCTTATCGCTCACGGACCGCTCAATTGCCGACTTCCAACCCGGACGTAACATCGGGGCACCGCATTATCTCATCGCACATTACTGGTGGGCCTATGTGCACCCCAGGGCGGTTTGGTTCTTCGAGCGGCAGTGGCTGGTCAACCTCATTCTGTGGGGCAACTATGCGCGGCTGCGCAATGCGGCCTTAGCAGAATTGGGAGAAGATCTTCCCGGCACGACCTTGCAGGTGGCGTGTGTCTACGGTGATCTTACCAGCCGATTGATCAGTCGGGCGGCGAGTGGCGGAGGCAGAATTGACATCGTCGACGTCCTGCCGATGCAGCTGGAAAACCTGCGGAACAAGTTGCCGTCCGGGACACCGGCGCGATTGCTGGCAATGGATTCCGCAGACCTCGACGTTCCGGACGCCAGCTATGATCGGGCGCTGTTGTTCTTCCTTTTGCACGAGCAGCCCAGTCAATATCGCGAGCGAACGCTGAGCGAAGTCTTCCGCGTGGTCAGACCGGGAGGCAAGATTGTTATTGTCGACTATGCGCTGCCGCGTTGGTGGCATCCGCTTCGCTATTTGTGGCGGCCCTTGCTTGCCATGCTGGAGCCTTTCGCGCTGGACCTGTGGCGCCACGAGATCGTCCATTGGCTGCCCGCGGCCGAGCGGGCGGGATGGCGCAAGCAGTCATTTTTCGGCGGCCTGTATCAGAAAGTCGTCATCAAGCGCTGAGCCAGCCGCGGGGCTGGCAAGGTTACCGGTCAGATCGCGATCAACGCGCCGGCGGCAGCGAGGACCAGCAGTCCGGCAGTGCCATAACAGGCGGCCTTGATTGCGATGCCGCCGCCGAGTCCGAGATCGTGGGCTGTCATGCGCAAACGATGCGCGACATGCCAAGCCGGAAGCGCCACTGCACCGAACAGGATCACCTTGCCGATCGGATTTTCCGCGAACGCCGCAATCGTCTCATAGCGCAAATGCAATACGCCCAGCGGCACCAGCACTCCGGTGATCAGGATCAGAACCGGCGTCAGCAGCGCCGCAACCAGCCCGCCGCCGGCAAAGGGTAGCCACAGCATCGGCTTATTCGATCTCGCCATGGCTTACATCCCCGCTCCGATCAACACGACGATCGACACCACCGCCCAGGCGACGTAATGGGCGCCGACAATCACTATGCCGGGCACCGGTTCGCCTTTCATTCTCAGCGGCATCGCCTTTGGCGTGAGGGCGAACCAGGTCACGCTGTGATAGATCGCGAAGACGAGGCATGCCATTTGAAAGGCCACGCCGAGGGGACTGGAGAACGCCGCAACGAATCCATCCCATGCCGCGTGGCCTTGCGAAAGCCTGACGAGCCCGACCGCCAGCAGCGCGCAGTAAAGACCGACGAACAGGCTGGTCAGCTCGCGGATCATGTAGGCGACATAGCGCGGATGCTGAAGCCACCAGCTCCGTTCAACCTTGCGCACATAGGGGCGGCGGCTCATCGGTGCACTCCCGGCGTCAGCAAGTCCTTGAGCCAGTCGACGGAAGCGGAAATCTTGGTCTGCTGGATCGCGGCGGCGGGATCGACGCATTTGGGGCAAACCTCGGAGCAGGCGCCGACGAAGGTGCATTCCCAGATGCCCTCGTTGCTGGCCACCACCTCGGCGCGCGCCTGCCTGCCGCCATCGCGGGAATCGAGATTGTAGCGGTGCGCCAGCGCCATCGCCGCCGGACCGACGAAATCCTCGTTGAGGCCCACTTGCGGGCAGGCGGCGTAGCACAACAGGCAGTTGATGCACTGGGTGTACTGGTGGAAGACCTCGAGCTCGCCCGGAGTTTGCAGATATTCGCCTGCGCTCAGCGGCTTGTCCTGCTTCGGGATCAGATAAGGCTTCACGCTCGACAGCTTGTCGATAAAACTGTCCATCACGATCACCAGATCGCGCTCGATCGGGAAGTGGTCGAGCGGCTCGACCCGGATCACGCCGCCGCGGTAGTCGCGCAGGAAAGCGTGGCAGGACAGTTTCGGCTCGTTGTTGATGGTCATGCCGCAACTGCCGCACACCGCCATGTGGCAGGACCAGCGATAGGACAGCGTGGCGTCGAGATTGTCCTTGATGTGATTGAGCGCATCGAGCACCACCCACTCGTCCTTGTAGGGCACGGTGTAGCGCTGGAAATGCGGCTCGCTGTCGGTTTCGGGGTGATAGCGCAGGACCTCGAGCGTGATGGTCTCGCTCATGTCGTAGCTCCCCCATAGACGCGTTCGCCCGGCTGCGACCTGGTGATTACGACATCGCGGTAGCTGATCGAAGGCGGCTCGGCCCCGCGATAGCTCGCAAGGCTGTGCTTGAGATAGTTGGCATCGTCGCGCGTGGGATATTCGAGGCGCTGGTGCGAGCCGCGCGATTCCTTGCGCTCTAAGGCCGATTGCGCCAGCGCCGAGGCGACGTCGAGCATGCAGCCGAGTTCGAGCGCCTGGATCAGGTCGGTGTTGAAGACGTTGCTGCGGTCCTGCAACGGCATCGTGCGGTAGCGCGCGCGCAGGTCCGCGAGGATGCCGCAGGTCTGCCGCAGCGTGTCCTCGCTGCGGTAGATACCGGCGCCGCTTTCCATGGTGTCGTTCATCGCCTTGCGCAGCCCGGAGACAGTATCGCTGCCGCCCTCGCGCCCGAACAATTCGCGCAGGCGTTCTTGCGCCGCCTCGCCGGCCTTGCCGGCGGCGCCGAGCGCCGGGTTGGCCTTGGCGAAAGCGGCTGCGCTGCGTCCGGCGCGGGCGCCGAACACGACGATTTCGGCGAGCGAATTGGAGCCGAGGCGGTTGGCGCCGTTGATCGAGACGCAGGCGCATTCGCCGGCCGCGAACAGGCCGGGCAGGGAAGTAGCGGTGTCGATGTCGGTGTGAATGCCGCCCATGGTGTAGTGCACCACCGGCCGCACCGGGATCATCGCATGCACCGGGTCGACGCCGACATAGGCTAGCGCCAGTTCGCGCACCATCGGCAGCCGCTCATTGATGATCTTTTCCCCGAGTTGGCGGATGTCGAGATGCACCACGTCGCCTTGCGCCGTCTTGATGGTGCGGCCCTTCTTTTGCTCGTGCCAGAACGCCTGGCTCAAGCGGTCGCGCGGGCCGAGTTCCATGGCCTTCTTGCGCGGCCACGGGTCCGGCGGACCGAGATTGTAGTCCTGCAGGTAGCGGTAGCCGTCCTTGTTGACCAGGATTCCGCCCTCGCCACGCGTTCCTTCGGTAATGAGGATGCCGGTGCCGGGCAGCCCGGTCGGGTGATACTGCATGAACTCCATGTCTTTCAGCGGCACACCGGCCCGATAGGCCATAGCCATCCCGTCGCCGGTCTTGATGGCGCCGTTGGTGGTGAAGGGAAAGATGCGCCCGGCGCCGCCGGTGGCAATGACGACCGCCTTGGCGCGGAACGCAACCATGCGGCCCGATCGCATCTCGATCGCGATGACGCCGGCGCAGCGGCCATCCTCGACGATCAGATCGGTCGAATAGTATTCATCAAAGCGCTTGATCGAGGGATATCTCAACGAGGTCTGGAACAAGGTGTGGAGAATATGGAAGCCGGTCTTGTCGGCAGCGTACCAGGTGCGCTCGACCTTCATGCCGCCGAAAGGCCGCACCGCGACCTTGCCGTTCGCCTCGCGGCTCCATGGACAACCCCAGTGCTCCAGTTGCAGTAGTTCTGATGGCGCGGTGTTGACGAAAAGCTCGACCGCATCCTGGTCGCAGAGCCAGTCGCCGCCGGAGACGGTGTCGTGGAAATGGTTGTCAAGGCTGTCATTGTCCTTGATGACGCCGGCCGCACCGCCTTCGGCGGCCACGGTGTGGCTGCGCATCGGATAGACCTTGGAGATCAGAGCGAGTGTGAGAGAGGGGTCGGCTTCCGCCACGGCGATGGCGGCGCGCAGGCCGGCACCGCCAGCCCCCACAATAGCAATATCGGTTTCGATTACTTCCATGAGGCACGGGTCCCCTTGCGGTCCCCAGTACTCTCCGCAATGTTAAAGTCGACCACGGCGCTGCGAAAGAAGCGTTGATTTAGGTCAACATACTGGCCGCATAGAATCTGGATGTGAGTGAAACGACATGTTGCAGAGCGGTCTCGCGCGCGCTGGCTGGTGAATTGCGAGATCAGACGATCGATACAAAACCCAGCGATGCGGTTCAGACTGCAACCGAATGTCGGGCAGTGGAATCGCGCAGATAGGTGTCGAACACGGCCGCGACGACCCGCGCCAGCGGAACGCCCTCAGGGGTAAGCGATACTTTTCCGTCCGCAAAAGTCAGGAGGCGATCCTTCTCCAACTGGATCAGCTCGGGAAGCTCTTCGACATACCAGTCGTCCGCAAATCCCAAGGCTCGGCCGGCCGCCGAAAGGTCAACCGATCCGTCGCACATGATCCGCTCGATCACGTGGGAGCGAAGCGAATCTTGCTCCCTCAGGGCGTGGCCGCGCGCAACCGGTAATTTCCCCGCAGCCACGGCGCGCGACCATGCGCCTGTTTCGCTGGCGTTTTGCACGTAGCCCTGGGGTGTTCGACCGATCGCAGTGGCGCCGATGCCGATCAGCGTCCGGGCGATGTCGCTGGTGTAGCCTTGAAAGTTGCGATGCAAGCGTCCGGCTGCCGAAGCAATTGCGAGGCTGTCGCCAGGCAGCGCGAAATGGTCGATGCCGATCTGGGTGTAGCCGCTCGCCACCAGCGCTGCGGCTGCGGCCTGAGCTTGCTCGGCACGCTCGAAGGCTGTGGGGAGGGTATCGTCATCGATCATTCGCTGATTTTTTGCCACCCAGGGGACGTGTGCGTACCCAAACAGCGCAATGCGGTCGGGCTTCATCGCGACACACTGCTCGACAGTCCGGCAAAGCGCCGCCGCATTTTGATGCGGCAGCCCATAGATGAGGTCGAAATTGATGTTCGGCACGCCGGTAGCGCGAAGACCTCTAGTCGCGCGCTCGACCATTTCGGGCGGCTGGATTCGATTGATGGCGGCCTGCACCTTGGGGTCGAATTCCTGCACGCCGAAACTGGCACGGTTGAAGTGAAGTGACCCAATCTGCTGGATCATCGAATCCGTAAGCGTGCGTGGATCGCTCTCGATCGCAATCTCGGCATCGGGCAACAGCTGAAAGCGTTCGCCAAGATGCGCCATAACGGCGGCAAGGTCCTCGGGCTCAAGAACCGTCGGCGTGCCGCCGCCGAAGTGCAGGTGCGAGACCGGCATCCGGGCCGGAAGCGCGGCGGCGATCAGGTCGATTTCTTCCAACAGATGTCGAACATAGGTGGCGACCGGCGAATAACGCGCCGCAAGCTTCATGTTGCAGCCGCAATACCAGCACATCTGCTTGCAGAAGGGCACGTGCAGATAGAGCGAGATCGGCTCGTCCGGATCGAGCCGGGCGAGCCATCCGCGATAGGTTGCTGCAGGAAAATGCGTCGAAAAATGCGGCGCGGTGGGATAGCTGGTGTACCGCGGTACGTTGGTCCTGGCATATTTTTCGAAAGCGGAAGGCATTGTGATGTCTTTCAAATCGTCCGCGGACCAAAGACGATTCAACCCGACGCGCGGTTCCAAAGATCATGGGTTCGCCGGCCGCGCTCGAATTCCCGGCCTGTCAGTTGTTCTTCGCCCCTTCGCGAATCCATGCCCGAATGGCATCGCGATCGCAGGTTGACAGCTTCTTCTTGCCAAGCGGCATGTGGGTTTCGGGTTCCCCGCGCCAGTCCAGCAGCCACATCAAATTGCTGCCCTCCGGATCGCCCGGGATTACCATCTTGCCCGACTTTGTGCCCTTCATGACCCCTGCATAGGAACTCAGATCAAGGCCGCTCTTTTCATTTCCCTGACCACCGGGCTGGTGGCAGCTGAAACAACGGCCGACGAAGATCGGCATCACGTCTTCGGCAAAACTGGTTTTTGCAGCCGGGGCCGCGCATAATTGGCCTGAAGAGCTGATGATCTCCGCGCCGATCGTGCCGCCGATCGCCAAAAAGACCGCGCCTCCCAGAATTAACAGTCGCCGACTCATGTGAATGTCCTTCGTTGCTTTCCCTTGGTATTCCGCCCAGCCTAGACGATCATATGACCGGAATCAGCATAAGAATTACGAATGCGTCCGACATTGACCCAAGTCAAATGTTAACTTTGAGCCCAACCGACGCTGGCAGGATTCCGCACAACACCCACAGTTAGTGCAGTTAGCGCCTTCGAGACGCGAACATTGCCGGCGTAGGAAACGCCGCAAGTGAAGATTCCCATCGAATCGGTTTCGCGGCACGACAAGGTGACCCAGTCAAGCCGCGAAAATGCATTGCTTCGATCCATTCCGCGATAGCAATTCTACGGTATTTTTGACGTAGCTCAAGGAAGGCGCAAAGCGGAGCCCCTAGAAATTTGCTAATAGAGATGTGGATCACGTCGACAGTTGCCTATTTGAGGTAGCGGCACGTGGAACTTGTTCGAGGTTAAGCGCTTGACAGACCGCGATATCTGGTACGTTTCCTACCGTTCGAACATAACGCCCAAGCGCAACAGCGGAGAGCGCAGGTGCGTTCGCGCGACCCGCAAATTCAAAGCTGAAGTCGATGCGAGGCAATTTGCCCAGGAGATCATCGAGAACGGCTGGAGTGCGATTGCCGGGACCTTGAATCCCCATACGCCGAAGCAGACCGTGGCTTCCACGCAAATTCTGGATTGGATCGCAGGCAAAAACTGAGACAATACAATACAGCAGGCGCAGGCATATTCCCGCTTGCGTGCATTTTTCGCGCATCCACACATGCGGCTTCCCGGACCAGGTGATCAGCGGTCAAGCGTGCTGGAGCTGTAGCCGAGCCAGCCGGGCGTAGAGCCCGTTTTGGGCAACGAGTGCTGCGTGGGTGCCCTGTTCGACGATTCGCCCCTGATCGATGACCAGGATCCGGTCGCAGGACAGCACCGTGGCGAGGCGATGCGCGATCACCAGCGTGGTACGGTGGCGCATCAGCTCTTCCAGCGCTGTCTGCACCAACGTCTCACTTTCCGCGTCCAGCGAGGATGTCGCTTCATCCAGCAAAAGCAATGGCGCATCGCGCAAGATGGCTCTTGCGATTGCGATGCGCTGACGCTGGCCGCCGGAAAGAGTGATGCCACGCTCGCCAAGTTCGGTTTCGAATCCGCGCGGCAGGCGATGGATGAATTCGGTGGCTTGGGCGAGAATCGCTGCCGCTTCGACTTCGGCGTCGCCAGCCTCAGGGCGCCCGAACCGGATGTTTTCCCGCGCATTGGTGGCGAAAATCACCGGTTCTTGCGGCACCAAAGCGATGCGACCCCGCACGTCACGGGGATCGGCGTCGCGGATCTCAACGCCATCGAACGAAATTGTGCCGCTCTTGGGGTCGTAGAAACGCAGCAGCAAATGAAACAATGTGCTCTTGCCGGCGCCCGACGGGCCGACGACGGCGACCTTCTCTCCGGCCTTCACCGCAAACGAAATGCCGTCCACGACATCCGTGTCCGGCCTGGTCGGGTAGGCAAACCGCACATTCTCGAAGCTGAGGTCGCCGCGTGAAGGCGTCGGCAAGGCGCGGGGCGATGCCGGGGCGGCAATCGCGGGCTTCAAACGCAGGATTTCGAACAGCCGTTCGGACGCCCCGGAGGCCGCCGAAACGTCGCCCCATACCTGGCTGAGTTCGCTGAGAGCACCAGCGGCAAGCGCTGCATAAAGCAAGAACTGGCTAAGCCGGCCGGCCGTAATCTGGCCGTTCAGCACGTCATGGGAGCCGACCCACAACACCGCCACAATGCTTGAAAAAATCAGAAAGATCACGATGGCTGTGAGGAATGAGCGGGCGCGGGTCGAATTGCGCGCGGCCACGTAGGCGCGCTCGACTTCCAGGTCAAATCGGCCCGTCGCAAGGCGCTCGTTAGTGAAAGCCTGCAAGGTGCGCATCGCTCCGATCAGTTCCGATGCATAGGCGGAGGCAGCAGCGAGAGTATCCTGTGCCCCCCGGGACAGCGTTCTCACCCTTCGTCCAAATCCGACCAATGGCAGCACGATCAGGGGGATCACGGCGATTACAGTTCCGGACAACCGCGGGCTGCTGACCACCATCATGGTGGATGCGCCGGCAAACAGCATGAAATTGCGCAAAGCCGTTGAAATGGAAACGACGACGGCGGCCTTGATTTGCGTGGTATCGGCGGTCAATCGCGACACCAATTCACCGCTGCTGGCCGAATCGAAAAAGTTCGGCGACAGGGAGGTGAGATGCGAAAACACGTCGCGCCGCAGGTCCGCGACAATCCGCTCGCCGAGTGTGGTGACGAGATAGACGCGTGATGCGCTGGCAAGGGCGAGCACTGCCACGACGGCGATCATCAGGCTGAAATAGCTGTTGATCATGCTCACGCTGTCAGCGGTGAAGCCAAAGTCGATCATGCGCCGCACCGCAAGCGGTACGGCAAGGGTGGCCAGCGAGGCCACGGTAAGGGCTATTAAGGCAGCAAGGGCTTTCGTGCGATATCGTGCCAGGTAGGGGGCGAGCGCAAGCAGCGGACGTAATCGTTCGCCGTGCGCGGAACTATCCCTCTTTTGGGCAGTTGCACCGGCCTCTTGTGTTCTGGCCCGCAGGACCGGAACTGAGGCAAGTCCTGGCATTGTGATGTCGCGCGGCAACGCGATGAGCGTATCTTGATCGTCCAGCCGTTCCACTGCGCTCATCTGCCTGTCACCCTAACTGTTGTCATATTGCCAAACTACTATTGTCATGCATACGATGCTCAATAACCGAGTCATTCACGCGCTCGTGTTGATCGAAATCAATTGATCGCGCTGAAAAGTCGAATACAGTTCGACTGTTCGTTCCTATCAACGGAGAGACAAAATGAATCTCAAGGTCTTGGGCGCTGTTGCCGCAGCGGCAGTAATCGGCGGAGCGCTGATGGTTGCCGTTCCTAAATCTGCGGAGGCATTGCCCGCATACGCCGCGTCAACAGGAAAGGCGTGTGGCGCTTGTCATGCGAATCCGGCTGGCGGCGGTCCCCGCAATGCTTTTGGTGAGGCATTCGCAGCGAACGGCCACAAGCTGCCTGGTAAAAAACCCAAAAAATAGGTCAGGTTCGGTTTCGTGGGCAAAAGGGATTCGTAACTTATTCTGTTTTTGCTGCGTTCCCTTTTTGTACCCGCATCACATTTGTACGCTATGATGATGGAATCGGTTCATCGGCCGGTTGCATCGTTTGTCCACGAAATCCAGCGAGGTATTTGTTTGCACGAGATCGCGTCGCGCTAAGCTATGCTTTGGAGTAGCAGGTGTTGGTGCGAGTCGGTCACGGCGTTAACGTGAATCGTTAACGTAAGGATGCCTTGAGTGGAACCGCTGGCATTCCGTCCCGCCTGCGAGGGATTCGTAGAGCGAAGGCTGCGTCGGAGTTAAGATAGTGACAGTGCGTTCGCTGGGCGAACGATTGGTTAGGTAGACGTGAATAGGTGAGCCAGCAGGATGGGGAACCGGATGAAAAGATCGATCGACGCAACTTCTCTGAATGGGTGCGTTGCGAGCGTCTGGGTTTTTCTCCGACGTTTGAGCGCTTGCTTTCGCCGTCCGACCTTGGTCGCCTTGGGGACAATTGCCGGTATGCTTTTCGCGGGAGCTTATTTCGAAAGCGCGTCCACTCAACCGAGGATCAATTCCGACGACGGTCCGGAGCTGCGAACCCTGTATGCAAACTCGGAAGATATTGCGGAAGGCAGGCGCATCGCGGAATCCTCCTGTGCCGGCTGTCATGGCGCGAACGGCATCAGTGAAAGTTCCGGCGTGCCACATCTTGCCGGTCAGCGCTCAGCTTACCAGTACCTCGAGCTGAAGGCCTACCAGTCTGGCGCCCGCGGCGCGAGCGCAATGAACAACGTGGTCAGGCCCCTGAGTGACGATGCGCTGTTCAAAGCGGCCGCTTACTTTGCCAGCCTCGACCCGCAGCAAATCAATGCAGCGAATAGTGCAAACACTGCGGCACCTGATCCTGTTCAAGCCGGCAAGACCGCAGCGGCTGGCTGCGCGGGATGCCATGGCGACAGCGGGATCAGCAAGACCCACGGCATGCCAAGCCTTGTCGGATTGGATCCGAAATTCCTCGTTGCGGCGATGAAGGCGTACAAGAGCGGGCAACGCAAGAACGATACAATGAAGGCGATGCTCGCAAGCGTCACCGATGCGAGCGCGAACAACATCGCTCTCTATTATGCGCTGCAAAAGCCCGCACGAACCCAAACTCCCGCCGCCGGCGACAAGACTGCGGGCTCCGCGGCCGCGGCAGCCTGTGCGGGATGCCACGGCGCCGATGGTGTGAGTGCAAACCCGGCGATTCCGAGTCTCGCAGGACAGGATGCAACGTATCTCGCGAGCGCGCTGCAGGCTTACAAGCAAGGAACTCGTAGCGACGAGACGATGAAAGGTTTGGCGGCGTCGCTCGATGACAGTGCCGTCAAGAATGTTTCGGCCTTTTACGCCAGTCAGGAGCCGAAGCAGCCGAACGTACGTAAGCCTCTGACCGCCGAAGAATGGGCGCAGAGATGTGATCGTTGTCACGGTGTTAACGGCAACAGCACGGATCCACGCTTGCCGGCCTTGGCAGCGCAACGCGTGGATTATCTGGAAAAAGTTTTGCAGGACTATCGGACAGGCGCGCGCAAGAGCCCTCAGATGGCGGCAATGTCCGACGTGCTGACGGACCAGGATATAGCCAGCCTTGCCGCGTACTATGCGCGCCAGAGGGCGCGTGGGGTGGTATTTGTGGTGTTACCATCTAAGCAGGGTACCAAGTGAGCAGGGTAATTGAAGTCTGGTACTTGGGTTATTCGCCAACCTCCAAAAAAGGAGCAGACAATGAAACGAATGCTGTTGAGTGTGGGAATTGCCGCGGTACTGGGAATTGGCGGCGCACAGGCGGCCGGTGACGCTCAGGCCGGCAAGGCTAAGGCTGCTGCATGCGCGGGGTGCCATGGAGCGAACGGTGAAGGGGTTTCGCCGAATCCTGCATTAGCAGGCAAGAGCGCAGAGCAGCTTGTTCAGGCTTTGAAGGACTTCAAATCGGGCAAGCGCGACAACGCAGTCATGAAGGGAATGGTAAGCGCGTTCACCGATGTGGACATGGCAGACTTGTCTGCTTACTACGCATCGCTCAAAGCGAAATGATACCGTGCCTGCATGCCCACTTTAGCAAACGATGTTTGGGAGCGATGCCTCATGCTGCGGCGACTGTGGTACTCTCATTTACGGCCCGTAAGAATTGAAGGAATAAATCATGGCTGAGCCAGCACTCCACCGACTTTATCGTCACTATTCGGAGCTGCCATATAGCCAGCGCGTCTTATATACGGCGACGCTTCTGGTACTCGGGTTGGCTTACATGTTTGCCTTGCTGTACATCTTCCACACCTACGCCGGCCGTGGCACTGGCAACAAGATGATGCTCTCGTATGAGGATCTTGTCGTCGCATACAGCGGCAGTGGTCATGGCTCGCGTCTTGAATCGGCATTGCAAGGACCAATGTCGAATATGTTGCCGTCCGACGAAACCACAGCCATCATCGCTTGGGTGCAACAAGGTTCCGATCGCGCGAAGTATGAAAAGGATATCAAACCGACGTTGGACAGGCGCTGCATGGGGTGTCACGATGGCAGCAACCCACATCTTCCGAATCTGAGCAGTTACGACAACCTCAAGAAGGTGACGGAGCAAGATACTGGAACAGATGTCTTCACGCTGGTTCGCGTGTCTCATATCCATCTGTTTGGTCTGACTTTTATCTTTTTCATCATGGGCTTGATGTTTACCCATGCCTATGTGCGGCCCGTCTGGCTCAAGTGTTTGATTGTCGCGCTTCCCTACGTCGCCATCGTAATGGATGTCAGCTCGTGGTATTTCACCAAGCTGTTTCATCCATTCGCCTGGGTCGTATTGTTCGCCGGCGCACTGATGGGCGGATGCTTTGCCTTCATGTGGGTGGTCACCATGTATCAACTGTGGTTCTCTCCGCCGCCTGCAATGGTTGCCGAGAGAGAAGGCGGCGACACAGCCATCATTGGCTGAATGGCACCGACAAAGCAGTGTTGGGGCACGCATAACCATACTCGGGCAAGTGAGACGATAGCGCGCTTGCCCGAAGTTCCGCACTAATAGCCCAAGCGTCGTCGCCTACTTGGCGCGGACGAAATTCGGTGCGATTTTGGTTGCCCCCTCGACCAGCCTCAGGCCCTGCGCGATCGGCTGCCGCAGCGGCCCGCCCGACGGGCGCGCGATCTTTCCGACGCCATCGCTTGCGAAAGGATCTTTCCGATTGGAGAGGTTGAAGAGTTTTTTATTGCCGAAAAAACTCACGATTTGATTTGGGTCAATTACTCGAGTTCGTTTTTCGTTATTTTAACTTTAAAATGAGTCCTGCGCCTCCCGACAGAAGGGGAGTCTATGAAAAACCTACCGCCAGTTCGATGCCGTGAGCTTGCTCGACGATATTTCGGCAGGGCGGTGATCTCGATCGTTCACAACTCGATATTGACCGGATACCCCCAAGAAACGGGAACGCCATGCCGCGACATATTTTCAGACTGATCTTGGTCATCTTGGTCTGCGTCGTGGTGGGATATAGTGCGAAAAGATTTTTCACCCTCAATTCGTTCTACGAATACGGTCATTATAGAGGCGACTCGGTAGCGGATATCGCCTCGGACAAACCGAAATTCAAAGGGGTGGGATATTGCGCGTCATGCCATGCGAAGCAAATCGCAGAATGGTCCAATGGCGTGCACAACAGCTCCGACATTGGAAAGATTGTTAAATGCGAGGTATGTCACGGCGCCGGCGGCGCGCGAGACGATCGCGGCCCGTTCGAAGCTTCTGCTACCGGCGCGGACCACCCGAAGAATCTCAAGATGGTCGTCCCAACCGACACGAGGAAGCTTTGCACGTTTTGCCATGAACGGCTGACGGGGAGGCCTCTTCAGCAGCGCCAAATCGTGGTCGCCGACCACGCTGGGACGCAGCAGTGCATTGTTTGTCACAATCCGCATTCGCCGAAGCTCAATCTGACGCCGGTAGAGGCCGCAGCCCAGGCGGGCGATCCCATCGTCGGCAAGGCCAAGGCGGCCGCCTGTGTGGGCTGTCACGGCGCGGAGGGCGTCAGCAGAAATCTCCCCGGCCCGAGCCTCGCCGGACAGAACGCGACATATTTCGCCGAAGCCCTCAAGGCATACGGTGCGGGCGGCCGCAACAATCCGATGATGAGCCCCGCGGCTCAGGCGATAAATGCTGAAGATGCCAGCCATCTCGCGGCCTATTTCTCGGGACTGAAATGCGAAGCCGCGCCGGCGTCGGATGCGCAGGCCGCATCGGCCGGACAGGCGATCGCATCGAAGTGCACCGCTTGTCACGGCGCCGACGGACGCGCCAGCAATGGAGCTTGGCCAAACCTTGCGGGGCAGTCCAAGGATTATCTGATCAACGCCATCAAGGCCTACAAGGGCGGCGCCCGTAACAACGGCATGATGGCTGGAATCGTGAAGGACTTGAGCGACTCGGATGCTGAAAGCGTGGCGACCTATTACGCCAGCGCGACATGTAAATAGGACTTGGCCGAACAGGCAGTTGCACAGGAGCACATGCAAATGGAAGACAAGGAAAAGCTCGAAGGCCAGCAGAAGGGGCGGCGAGAATTTCTGAGCTGTCTCGGAAGTGCTCTTGCATGTAGCGCGGCAGCAGCGGCGGCAGGTGCTGTAACGACAGGAGCTGTCGCGGCGACTGCTGCGGAGGCGGCGGCAACCGAAGTGCCGCCCAACCCGGCAATCCCAGGATATGACTGGACCCAGCATCGATGGGCATTCGGCGTCGATGCCACCAAATGCATCGGCTGCTTGCGCTGCGTCGAGGCATGCAAGAAGGAAAACAATGTTCCCCTGGACGCGCATCACTTCCGCACGTGGGTCGAGCGATACGTGACCTTGGAGGGCGAAGAGACCGCTCGCATCGACAGTCAGGCCGATCCGGTGAACATTGCGGCCTCCGGCTCTGAAAGCGAATATCGCTTCGCCGATCGCTATCGGGACGCGAAGGTGGAACAGGCGTTCTTCGTGCCCAAGCTGTGCAACCACTGCACCCATCCGGCTTGCGTTCAGGTATGTCCAACCGGTGCGACATATAAGACCGAGGATGGGGTTGTCGTCATCGACCACACCTATTGCATTGGCTGTCAGTATTGTGTGCAGGCTTGTCCTTATGGCGCACGCTATTTCAACGAGGAGACGGGCGTCACCGACAAGTGCACGTGGTGTTACCACCGCATTACCAAGGGGCTGCAGCCTGCCTGCGTTGAAGTTTGCCCGGTCGGTGCGCGCATCTTCGGCGATCGCAATGACAAGCAAAGCGTAATCAGCCAATTCATTCAAAATAATCGCGTTTCCGTGCTGAGACCAGAAACCGGCAATGCGCCGAATGTTTTCTATGTCGGCATCGACAAGGACGTGAGCTGATGGAAACTTTATTGAACTCCGCTCCATTCACCGGCTACGTTTATCCCAACGAGACGATGATCCCCTGGACCGTGCTCATCGTGGTTTATCCTTACCTGACCGGGCTGGTCGCCGGCGCCTTCACCATTTCGAGCCTGTATCAGGTATTTGGTTTCCACCAATTGAGGCCGGTGGCGCATTTCGCGCTGCTCGTTTCCTTGTGCTGCATGGTTGTTGTGCCAATACCGTTGTTGCTGCATCTCGGTCATCCGGAGCGGGCGTTCAACGCCATGATCACTCCGCATACGACATCCGCGTTCGCCATCTTTGCCTACGCAGCTGCCTTCTATGTCATTCTGTTGATGCTGGAGACCTGGTTCGTGTTCCGGCCACATATCGTGCAAACAGCCAAGAAAACTAAAGGGCCGGTGGGATGGATCTATCGCGTGGCGACGCTCGGGTCGGACGACCTCTCCGAGAAGGCCTTAAGCTACGATCGAAAGTGGCTATTCGCGTTAGCGATCATCGGCATTCCCGGCGCTCACGGTCTGCATGGCTACGTCGGATTCGTATTCGGTTCGCTCAAGTCCCGCGAATGGTGGTCCTCCGACCTCATGCCGGCCATCTTTCTGTTTTCCGCGATCATCTCCGGTACTGCGCTGGTGATCGTGCTCTACGTCGTGTCGTGCAAGCTACGTAAGGTTCCGGTCGACCTGGCGTGCGTGAAAGTCATGGCCTATTCGCTGTGGGGTTTCATGATGTTCACCCTGCTGTTGGAAGGGCTGGAATTTGCCAGCATGGTCTATCGCGGCCGGGAAGGGATCGACGTGATCATGTCGTTCGTTAAAGGCCCGCTCCTTGTTCCGTTCTTCATCCTTCAATTCGGGCTTGGGTCGGTGCTGCCGCTCGCGGTAATTACCTTCCTCATTTGGCGCGGCACGAGCGGACCGACGCTGGTCGTAGCCATCACCACGAGCGCATGCCTGGTCCTGCTCGCGGTGTTGATGATGCGCTACAATGTGGTGATCGGCGGGCAGGAAATCGCGAAGACGGGCAAGGGATTGCTCGCTTATCAGCCGCCGATTTTCGCCAAGGAAGGTTTATTCACTGCGGGCTGCGTGCTGGTCCTGCCATTCGTCTTGCTGTCGATATTGGTTCGTTTTCTGCCGCCATGGCACGAATCTGACCCAGCCTTGGCAAAGGGGGCTCTGTAGGCCATTGCCCGCTAACCGCCGAGCGTCCTGAAGAGATTTCATCAGAAAAAGGCCGGCGTTCGCGTTGGCTTCATCCTTGCGCGCGGTTCAGTCACCAGCCGGGAAGCGGATTCCCTCCGATTGTTACCAGCGCGTGGTCCAGGTGAGTCGTTTTGACTGCGCTGCTTGGCGGAGGCTCCTTTTTGCAGAGGTTGGCTGAGCAGACCGCTCCGGGGCCGGCAGAAGCTGAGGAACCGGAAAAGAAGTAGGCGGTATTCCGGTTTTTTAGCGAAATGTTCTGAGTGTGGCTTTTTTACAATATCTGAAGACGAGGCAACGGCTCACAAACCAGTGAAACATGAGTGAACGGTTGCCGATCGGTTTTGGCAGTTGGCGCGGGGGCGTTTTGGATGAATATGTTTGGTGATTTTGGACCACGCCTCCACAGAGGATCGCGAAACACAATGACGCGTTGCGAAAGGCCTTTGGCCAAGTTTCTCACGCTAATGAAGTCGGCGCTGGTTGGTGGCGCGGTACTAGGGCTCATTCAACCCGCCCTGGCGGTTGATGTCGTATCCAGCCCAGAGGGTTTAGCCAAATCCAGCCCAGGCATTTACACTAAGTCCAGCCAGGGCGTTTATGCGGCCTTGCTCGATCTCGACGGATCCAGTCCGAAACCCGCACCGGCGCAGCGCGACGATGATGCGTTCTCCGCGCTCGCCAGCTTTGCTCAAACGGCCTCGGCTGGATCGAAGTCCGCCGGCGAAAAGGCCGCCAAGTCTCGTCAGGGTGACGATGCGATCTATTCCGAGCTTACCGAATTCGCCCAGCGCGTCGGCGCTGCCCGTCCGGTCTCGCATGAACCGCGCTTGAAGCTCGCCGAAGCGGACAACGCAGTCGATGCGCTGAAGGATTTCCTTCGCGGCAATGGAACGCCAGCGCCGCAAGCGCCTGTGGCGACGCCTGCCCAGGGAAGGCCTGCCGGCCCCCCGGTTGAGGCCCACTTCGTCGGCGAGAAGGTCTGCGTGACCTGCCACGCCGGTCATGCCGAATCGTTTTCGAAGACCCTGATGGGACGCATCGGCAAGACCCAGCCGGGCAAGTTCGCCTGCGAGAACTGCCATGGAGCAGGTTCGCAGCATGTGAAATTGGGCGGCGGTCGTGGCGTGGGCGGCATCACCTCGTTCAGGGCCGACGACCTGTCGCGCAGCGTCCAGGAAAACAACGCCATCTGCCTTGCCTGCCATGAGAAGGGCGACCGCACCTATTGGAGCGGCAGCACCCACGAAGTCCGTAACGTGGCCTGCACCAATTGCCACACGATCATGCGGAGCGTGTCGCAGAAATTCCAGCTCAAGACCGTGTACGAGCCGGAAACCTGCTTCCAGTGCCACAAGGACCGGCGCGCCCAAATGGCCCGCTCGTCACACATGCCGATGCGCGAAGGCAAGATGACCTGTACCGATTGCCATAACCCGCACGGCACCGCGAATGAAAGTCTCCTGAAGACGGCTACGGTCAATGAGACTTGCTACAAGTGTCATGCCGAGAAGCGTGGACCGTTCCTGTTCGAGCACGAGCCGGTTCGTGCGAACTGCCTGAACTGTCATGACCCCCATGGCTCGATCAACGAGTTCCTGCTGAAGATCTCGCGGCCACGGCTGTGCGCGGAGTGCCATGGATTTGGTCATACTTTGACCGGCGGTCCGAACAGCTATCAGATCATGGGACGTGCCTGTAACAACTGCCACACCCAGGTTCACGGCACCAACAGTCCGTCCGGAGCGCTCCTCCACCGGTAAAACTCACGTCCTAACGAACGAATACATCGACCACCGTTTGCTTCGTAACTAACCGCCCAATGGGGGCTATAAAATGAAATCGCGATCCGGCGTTCTTCTCTCGTGTGCAACTGGGGCCCTTTTGCTCGGCATGGCGCCGATCATGCCCGGCGCGCTGGCAGCCGACGCGGAGCTTCCCGTTAAGGCTCCGGTTGTGGTCGACACCCCTTGGTGGACGCACGGTTTCATGGAAGTCGGCGGACGCGGCTTCCTCAACAATCCCCAGAGAGACGGGCACATTTTCCAGGGCGGCAGCAGCCTGGCGAAGTATTATGAATACAGCGATGTGAAGCCGGGGCCGTTCGGCGATTTCTTTGTTGCCGCCGGCAGCGGGAATGGCCTCTACGAAATCGACGCCTGGGGCAAGAACGTCGGCTACAACGATCAGCGTTACGACGCCTATCTGTCAAAGGCCGGCGAGCAGTATTTCAACTTCATGTGGGACCAGACCCCCCACGTCTACAGCACGAGCGCCAGCACGTTGTTCAACACCAACGGAAACGCGCTGACGCTGGCCAATCCGAATATCGGCACCCAGATGTTCAACGCAGGGGGCGTGGGTTTTCCGACGATCCCCAATAATCCGACCGTCGCCAGCCTTGCCAAAACCAACGCAATCAACACCATCATCAATCAGAATGTTCATCCTACCGATGTCGGCATTACGCGCGATACGGCATCCGTGGATTATCGCTACACGCCGACCGACAACTGGGACATCAGGGCCAACTACTCCAACATGCGCAGGACCGGAAGCCAGGTCGACGGCGTCCTTTTCACGTCCACAAATACTGGTTCTCGTGTTGATGTCGCCAAGCCGGTCGCCGATACGACCCAGAACTTCGGCGTGAACGGCGAGTACTCGGGCACGTCCGCCTGGGGGCAGAAGTTCAACGCGATGGTCGGCTACAATGGTTCGGTCTATCAGGACGATTTCAATAACTTTACCGTGCAAAATCCATTTTGTGTCGGCACTGTATGTGCCGGCAATGGAAATCCAACCACCCCCCTTGCGATGGTATCAACGCCGCCGAACAATCAGATGAACGGGGTCTCCGGCACCCTCGGCGCGGATTTGCCGTTCAAGAGCCGGTATATGGGAACGGTAGCTTACAGCGGGATGCGGCAGAACGATGCGTTCATCCCATTTGCCAGTACCGGCATCCCTGGTTTGCTCCTAAACGGGCTCCCGGCGGCTGCGCTTTCGACTATTCCGGCGTTGGTCCGGACACAAGGCGGGACCGGGGTGACAAGCCTGGACGGGTCAATCAATACGCTGTTGGTCAACAACGTCGTCACCACCCAGATCACCCCCGATCTGAAAACGAAACTGAACTACCGCTACTACGATTACAGCAACCAAACACCTGAGCTGAATATTGCCAATTGGACGATGATCGATTCCCTGTCGGCGATCCCGGCTCACGCAGCCTATGCGCCGGTGAATTCCCTGTCTCTCGGCTATATCAAACAGAATGCCGGCGCCGAGGCGACCTGGAGGCCGGTCAATTCAGTGAATATCGGCGGTGCCTACGGCTATGAGCACTATGACTGGACGCTCGCCGACGCCAGTTCCACGTCTGAAAACTCCGGCAAGGTTTACGCCGACTGGAAACCCACCTCATGGATCACGACGCGTGCAAGTGCCCTGTTCGCGGAGCGGCGCGCAGGAAACTATAATTACCTCGGTAATGTCGGAATGTTCCAATGGCCGACAGCACCGTTTCCCAACAGCCCGAATTACTCGCCATACTACCGGCAACTCTACCTCGATGATCGCGACCGCGCCCAGGCCAAGTTCGCTGTCGACGTCAATGTGCTTCGTAATCTGACGGTCACGCCGACCTTCAATTTGAAGAACGATACCTTCATCTTTGCACAAAACCAGGAAGGTCTGACCAGCGATCGATCTTACGCCGCCGGAGTCGAGATGGCCTATGTCGCCACGCCCGACGCTAGATTCCTGTTTTCCTACATGAATGAACAGCGCAGCCAGAACATCCTTTCGGCAAGCAACACACAGATTGCTCCGTTCTCGTTGGCAACGCCGCCGCTCACGTCTTATGCCGCTAATGTACTTACCTCGACGAGTGTTCGCGATAACGTAAACACCTTCGTCATTGCCATGAATTATGCGGTCATCCCGCAAAAGTTCGATGTGCACCTGGGCTACACCTTGTCCATGTCGAACAATAGCCAGCCGCTCTTCTTTGCCAACGGCAACGGACCGCAATCGGGTGGCACCCCGGCGCTCATAGGCGGGGTCGCCAATCCTGGCCAGTACCCGAATGTGAACACCACGTTCCAGCGGGTGGATGCGACTGCGAAATACGTGGTCGACAAGGATTTCGTCACCAGCCTTGGCTTGAAGGGTGAGGTCGCACTCAAGCTCCGCTACGCCTGGGAGCGCAACAGCGCGACCAACTGGAACACCGATACGATGCAGCCTTATATGTACCTCGTGATGAACCAGCCTCAGGTCGCCTACTATCAAGCGATGGCGGGCAACAATCCCAATTACAACGTTCACCTGATAGGTGGTGCCGTCAGCTTTGCCTGGTAGCCCTGGTATGTGGCAAAATGGTGTGGAGATGCTCTAGAGCCTGACCCGGAAAAATGGGAACCGGTTTTTCCGAAAAGGTCATGCTCAAACAAAGAGATGAGATCGTGATCCGATTTAATCCAATCGGGTCATGATCCAGTCGGTGCTGTTTGACCAACGTCTGATCTGATATATGTCAAGGCTGGCTTCTGCCCACTTGGTATCTGGACGACAAGTTGGTGCAAACAAGGCTGCTCAGGCAGCGCCCGGTAAAGTGACTAGATGATTCTCTGGCTGATTTTCGCATTGATGACGCTTGCAGCGGTCGCCGCCGTTTGGTGGCCGCTCGCACGGCGTCAGAAGTCTGCCCGCTCCGGAAGCGATATCGCGGTTTATCGCGACCAGTTGGAAGAGATCGGCCGCGATGAGGCTGCAAGCCTGATTGGCAGGGTAGAGGCTGAGGCGGCACGGGTCGAAGTATCGCGCCGCTTGATCGCCGCCGCCGAGACCGCGAAAGCCGCAACCGCCGCGGCCGCACCGAGTCCAACCGGTCTGTACCGCCGGGCAACGCTCGCCGCCGCCATCATTCTGCTTCCACTCGCTGCCGGGGTTACCTATTTTTCGCTGGGATCGCCGAATCTCGTTCCGGTTTCGGTGAACGCCGCAACCGACGGGCAGCAACCGCTTCCGGGCGGGATCGAGAATACCGTTGCCGAGGTCGAGACTTTTCTCGAGAGCAATCCCAAGAACGGGCGCGGTTGGGAATTGCTGGCGCCGGTCTATCTCCGTCTTGGACGCTTCGACGATGCCGTCAGGGCGCGACGCTTCGCATTGGAGATATTCGGTCCGGACGCCGCGCGGTTGGGGGATCTCGGCGAAGCCATCGTCATGGCTTCCAACGGCGTGGTCACCGCGGAGGCAAAGGATTTATTCGAGCGCGCCGCCGCTGCCGATCCCGAAGACGTGATGGCGCAATATTATCTCGGGCTCAGCGCCAAGCAGGAGGGCCGCCGGGACGACGCGGAGAAGCGGTGGCAGGCGCTATTGTCGCGTGCCGCTGATGGGGCACCCTGGGTTCCGCTCGTCAAAAGCGCTCTCGCGCGGATCGATGAGAAAAGCCCGTCGGTCGTTGCGCGCCCATCGGCCGTGGTCGCGCCTCCGGAGCATAATGGCGGCGCCATCGAGGCGATGGTCGAACGCCTGGCCGAACGTCTGAAAAAAGACGGATCCGACGTTCCGGGCTGGATTCAGCTCGTGCGCTCCTATCGCGTTCTGGGAAAGACCGATAAGGTCAAAGCGACAATCGCCGAGGCGCACACCGCGCTGGCAAAGGATCAGGAAGCTCTGCAGCGCCTGGACCAGGGTCTTCAGGCGCTCGAAACCGAGGCTATTCCCAGCGTCTCCGGTCCCGGCGCAGCCGGACCGGCACCATCAGCGGCAAATGTTGCGCCGCCGGGCCCGAACGCGAACCAGGTCGCCGCCGCCGCGCAGATGGCGCCGGCCGAGCGCAACGGAATGATCGAAGGCATGGTCGCTCGTCTTGCCCAGAAGATGGCTGAGAACGGCTCCGACGTCGAGGGATGGCTTCGCCTGATACGGGCCTATTCGGTGCTCGGCGAGCGTGACAAGGCGCTGGCCGCGGCCGCCAATGCCCGCAACGCGCTCGCCGGCAATAGTGACAATCTGCGCCGCATCGGCGAACTGACGAAAGAGCTCGGACTGGAAGGCTCATGACACGGAAACAGCGGCGCCTCATTTTGATCGGCGGAAGTCTCGGCGTGCTCGCCTTCGCGGTTGCGCTGATCCTCAGCTCGCTGCGGGAGTCGATCGTGTTCTTCAACTCGCCGACCGACATAGCCGATAACAAGGCGGCTCCGGGAAAGCGCGTTCGCCTTGGCGGCATGGTCAAGATGGGCAGCCTGGAGCGCGGCGACAATCTGCAGGTCCGTTTTGAGGTGACCGATGGCAACAGGGACATTCCGGTCAGCTACCGCGGCATCGTGCCCGACCTGTTCCGCGAAGGGCAGGGCGTCATCGCCGAGGGGCACGTCGAGCCGGGCGGTACCTTCCTGGCCGAGACCGTGCTCGCCAAGCACGACGAGAACTACATGCCGCGCGAGGTTGTCGAAACCCTGAAGAAACAGGGACACTGGCAGGAGACCGAGGCGCCAAAGGCCATGCCGGGCAAGGGAATTGCAAAGTGAGCGGCCCTGTTAAAGTGAGCGGCCTTGTTGATGTCGCCTTCCGGGCGCCAGGATCGGCTGCGCTATCGACAATCCTCGCGTTGACCAAGCTGCAGATGCCTGACGCGAACTGGGAGCCATCGCCATGATCGCCGAACTCGGTCACTACGCGCTTGTACTGGCGCTCGCATTGGCGCTGATCCAGTCGTGGTCGCCCGTCATCGGCGCCCGCAAGGGCGATGTCGCGCTGATGAAACTCGCCGACTCGACCGCGGTGGCGCAATTTGTCTTCGTTGCGCTGGCCTTTGGTGCGCTGACAGCCTGCTACGTAATGTCGGACTTCTCCGTGGCCAATGTTTACGAGAATTCGCATTCGCAGATGCCGCTGATCTACAAGTTCACCAGCGTCTGGGGCAACCACGAGGGCTCCATGCTGCTGTGGGTGCTGATCCTCGCCATATTCGGCGCATTGGTCGCGTTGTTCGGAGCCAATCTGCCGGCTACCCTCAAGGCCAACGTGCTTGCGGTGCAGTCCTGGATCGCGTCCGCCTTCTACCTTTTCATCCTCTTCACATCGAACCCGTTCCGGCGGCTGGCCGAGGTGCCGGTCGAGGGCCGCGATCTCAATCCGATCCTGCAGGATTTCGGTCTCGCGGTGCATCCGCCGATGCTCTATCTCGGCTATGTCGGTTTCTCCATTGCATTCTCCTTTGCCGTTGCGGCCCTGATCGAAGGCCGCATCGATGCGGCGTGGGCGCGCTGGGTGCGGCCATGGACGCTGCTGGCCTGGATGTGCCTGACGGTCGGCATCGCGATGGGCTCCTATTGGGCCTATTACGAGCTCGGCTGGGGCGGCTGGTGGTTCTGGGATCCGGTGGAGAACGCGTCGCTGATGCCCTGGCTCGCCGGCACCGCGCTCTTGCATTCGGCCGTCGTGATGGAAAAGCGAAATTCGCTCAAGGTGTGGACCATCCTGCTTGCGATTCTCACCTTCTCGCTCTCGCTGATCGGCACCTTCCTGGTGCGCTCGGGGGTGTTGACGTCGGTCCACACTTTCTCAACCGATCCGGCGCGAGGCCTGTTCATCCTCGTGATCCTGATGGTGTTTATCGGCGGCAGCCTCGCGCTTTTTGCCTGGCGTGCGCCGCTGCTCAAGCAGGGCGGCCTGTTTGCGCCGATCTCGCGTGAAAGCGCACTGGTGTTCAACAACCTGTTTCTTGCAACGGCTTGCGCCACCGTGTTCGTCGGCACGCTATATCCGCTGGTGCTTGAGATGCTCACCGGCGACAAAATTTCCGTGGGCGCGCCGTTCTTCAATCTCACATTCGGGCCGCTGTTTGTGCCGTTGCTGATAGCGGTGCCATTCGGGCCGCTGCTGGCATGGAAGCGCGGCGATCTCTATGGCGTCGCTCAGCGCCTGCTCGCGGCCTGTGCGGTTGCGATGGTTGGGCTGGCCGCGACTTTTGCATTCGAAGGCACCAGGGCGGTGTTCGCGCCGTTCGGAATTGGCCTGGCCCTTTTCGTGATGGCCGGCGCCATCACCGACATTGCCGAACGCGTCGATCTGCGCAGCCTGTCGCTTGAAACCATCGGACGGCGGGCGGCGGGAATGCCGCGCTCGTCCTGGGGAACGGCGGTTGCGCATTTTGCGCTCGGCATCACGCTGCTCGGAATAGTCTGCGCGAGCACCTGGGGCAGCGAGCGTATCGTCGCGCTCAAACCATCGCAGACGGTTTCCATCAGCGGCTATGATCTGAGCTTCGACGGCATGGTGAGCCGGGACGGCTCCAATTATCGCGAGACCGCCGCGCACTTCACGGTGCGCAAGGCAGGCTCCGTGATCGGCGTCATGGAGCCGTCGAAACGCACATTCCCGTCGCGCGATGGCATGTCGACCACCGAGGCTGCGCTGCTGACGCGCGGCGTCAGCCAGGTTTATCTGTCGCTCGGCGACAACAACGCCGATGGATCGATCGCGGTGCGGCTCTATCACAAGCCGCTGGTGCTGCTGATCTGGCTCGGCGCGCTGGTGATGGCGCTGGGCGGGGCGCTGTCGTTGTCGGACCGCAGATTGCGGATCGGCGCGCCGAAGCCGGCGGCGAGGATCTTGGCGCAGCCCGCCGAATGATTTTATCTCCCGGCCGAGGCGGTTGCGCCGCAGCCGCCTCGGGCAGGGTTTAAGGACGTCGAATGGTCTGGAGCGTTCGGTTTCTTCTGGTGGTGCTGGCGCTTCTCGACGCGACGCCGCTGTATGCCGTCCAGGTGGACGAGATTCTCCCCGATCCCGCGCTCGAGGCTCGCGCCCGCGCGATCTCTCACGATCTGCGCTGCATGGTGTGCCAGAACCAGTCGATCGACGATTCCGAGGCGCCGCTGGCGCGCGATTTGCGCCTGCTGGTGCGCGAGCGGCTCAAGGCCGGCGACAGCGATACCCAGGTGGTCGATTTCATGGTGGCGCGCTATGGCGAGTTCGTCTTGCTGAGGCCCCGCATGAGCTGGCATACGGCAATCCTGTGGGGGGCGCCGTTGACGATATTGATCGCAGGCTTCCTTGCGATCGGCTTCTCGGTCCTGCGCCGATCTGCCCGGACTCCGTTTCCCGAAGTCGCCAAGCTGAGCGAAGCTGAGCAGCTCAAGCTCAGTGCAATTCAGAAGTCGCAATTTGAATAGGGTTTCCGAAACACCGCAAATCGAATTGCGCTCCTGATCTGGATCAAGGTAGCCGCCTCGGATCTCGGCTTTAACGCGTCACGTATGAGCACCGAAAGGGCAAGAGCATCATGGACTACAACGTCTTTTTCGATCGGGCCTTGAACCAGCTTCGGGACGAGCGCCGCTACCGGGTTTTTGCCGATCTCGAACGTCTGGCGGGCAGGTTTCCGCATGCGATCTGGCATTCGCCGGATGGTCCGCGCGATGTGGTGATCTGGTGCTCGAACGATTATCTCGGCATGGCCCAGCATCCGAAGGTCGTTGGAGCGATGGTTGAGACCGCCTCGCGGATGGGCACCGGGGCCGGAGGGACACGCAATATCGCCGGAACCAACCATCCGCTGATCGAGCTGGAGCGCGAACTCGCGCAGCTGCACGGCAAAGAAGCTGCTCTGGTCTTCACCTCGGGTTACGTCTCGAACGAGACCGGTATTTCCACGATCGCGAAGCTGCTGCCGAATTGCCTGCTGCTCTCCGACGCGCTCAACCACAACTCCATGATCGAGGGCGTGCGCAAATCCGGTACCGAAAAGCAGGTATGGCGCCACAACGACATCGAGCATCTCGAGCAATTGCTGCGTGCCGCGGCCCCCGACCGGCCGAAACTGATCCTGTGCGAAAGCCTGTATTCCATGGACGGTGACGTCGCCCCGCTGCATCGCATCTGCGATCTCGCCGAGCGCTACGGTGCATTGACCTATGTCGACGAAGTTCACGCCGTCGGCATGTATGGGCCGCATGGCGGCGGGATCGCCGAGCGGGACGGCGCCATGGGGCGTATCGATATCATCGAAGGCACGCTGGCCAAGGCCTTTGGCTGTCTCGGCGGCTACATCGCAGCGAACGCAAATCTGATCGATGCCGTGCGCTCCTATGCGCCCGGCTTTATTTTTACGACGGCGCTGCCTCCGGCGGTCTGCGCGGCGGCAACGGCCGCCATTAGGCATTTGAAATCGTCGCAGTGGGAGCGCGATCGACATCAGGACCGGGCCGCCCGCCTGAAAGCCGTGCTCAATGCCGCGCGCCTTCCGGTGATGCCCAGCGACACTCACATCGTTCCGCTGCATGTCGGCGACCCCGAGAAATGCAAGATGGCGTGCGATCTATTGCTGTCGGAACACGGCATCTATATCCAGCCGATCAATTATCCGACGGTCCCGAGAGGCATGGAGCGGCTACGGATCACGCCGTCGCCGTATCACGACGATGCGCTGATCGATCGCCTCGCCGAAGCCCTGGTGGATGTCTGGGACCAGCTCAAACTCCCGCGCCAGCCGCAAACCCTCGCCGCGGAATAGGTCCTGTGCCGACTGGATTTCTGATCAGTCAGGCCGTACCGCAGCCTCGCGGCGGCGGCGAATCGGCTCGTCCAGCAACAGTCCGTAGCGGTGTAGCGTCACGGCCCGCGCCGCGCCGATCATGCCGGTAAGGGTCGGCGCCGGCATGCCCGCCAGCAGCGTCAACGCCGCCACGGGTGGGGACGGGCTCTCGAATTTGACGAATAATTTCGACTGTTGCCCGAATGGAACAGGTTTGCCCCTCATAGAAGTTTAAGGTTTCCCCCAACTGCTGGTTTTAATCCTATCTTGATGCTTCGAAGGGCGAAATCATGAAACGAATCTGGATCGCAAGCGCGGCTTTCGCCTCACTGCTCACTGCGACGAATGCGTCTGCGGCGGATCTCCCGGCCTATACCAAAGCGCCTGTTGTAGCGGTGGTCTATGATTGGACCGGGCTCTATATCGGCACCAACCTTGGCTACAGCTGGGGTCGCGGCAGCACCGATGGCAACGTGACGGGAACACGGACTGTTACCAGCCAAGTCGCGCCCACCACTGTGACGCCGCTTTCCGGGTTGCTGTCTGGCCGCGCGGACGTCAACGGGTTCATCGGTGGTGCACAGTTGGGCTACAACTGGCAGCGCGGAACTTGGCTGTTCGGCCTTGAAGGTGACATTCAGTTCAGCAATGAGCGCGGGTCCGGTGACGTTGTTTGTACTCTTGGCGTGTCCGTGTGTCCTACGTTTACCAGGGATTACAAGCTGGACTGGTTTGGCACCGCGCGCGGGCGCGTTGGATTCCTCCCGGCGGAACGCCTTTTGCTCTACGCGACTGGTGGTCTGGCCTACGGCAACTTTAGCGGTTCCGCATTGTCGGGGGTGGTGGGTACAAACGCGTTGGACTTCGGCACCTGGTCTTCGCTACGGGTAGGCTGGACTGTTGGCGCGGGCGTGGAGGCGGCACTCGGCTACAACTGGTCGGTCAAGTTTGAATATCTCTACATGGATCTCGGCCACGTGGGCGGCAGTTCCGCAATCACCACGACCGTGGCTGGGGCTACAACCACAACACTCTCATACGTATTCAATACGCGATTTACCGACAACATCGCGCGAGTGGGCGTGAACTATCATTTCAGCGGACCGGTCGCTGCAAGATACTGATCGCGACAGCCTTTATCGAAACTGAAGATCCCGGCCGTCGCTTCGCTGCATATCGGCGACCCCGGCAAATGCAAGATGGCGTGCGATCTATTGCTGTCGGGGATGCGCTGATCGGCCGCCTCGCCGAAGCTTTGGGGATGTCTGGGACCAGCTCAAACTGCCGCGCCAGCCGCAAATCCTCGCGGCGGAATAGCTGCCGCGCCGCCGGGATTTGTGATCAGTCCAGGCCGTGCCGCAGGCTCGCGGCGGCGGCGAACGGTCCGATCACGAAGCTGACAAGCGACAGCGCGCACAGGATCGAAAACGGCGCGCCGAACGACAAGCCTGATATCGCGGCCTGCGAGGCGGCCACCCCGAAGATCAGCACCGGGATC
>Ga0097691_1000543_pt1 | contig 32316 bp, 26 predicted proteins | sample NGESurdeep072012_8_FD_72858 | JGI IMG/M metagenome (GOLD analysis project Ga0097691, IMG submission 72858) | Arctic peat soil microbial communities from Barrow, Alaska - NGEE Surface sample 210-1 deep-072012 | ecosystem: Environmental > Terrestrial > Soil > Wetlands > Peat ... | reverse complement strand
CGTGGTCTGGGGAAGAGTCGGATCGAGATTCGAGAGCGGTTCGTCGAGCAGCAGAATCTGCGGCTCGATCACCAGCGCCCGCGCGAGCGCCACCCGCTGCTGCTCACCACCCGACAACGACTGGATCCCTCGCTTGCCCGCACTCCCAAGCCCGACTGAATCGAGCGCGGCACGAGCTCGCTCGAGCCGGGTGCCCTTGGCCACACCGCGCGCCTCGAGTCCAAACGCCACATTGTCCTCCACCGACATGTGGGGGAAAAGCGCGTAATGCTGGAATACCATTCCGAACCCGCGCTTCTGTGGCGGGAGATCGGTGATGTCCCGGCCATCGAGCATCACCTGGCCGCTGTCTGGATTCTCGTACCCCGCGACGATGCGGAGAGTCGTCGTCTTGCCGGACCCGGACGCGCCAACCAGCGCGAGCAGCTCACCAGCAGCGATCTCGAGCGAAATGTTGTCTACGGCTGTGTGCTCGCCAAACCGGCGTGTGACTCCGTTCAGCGCCAGCGCGCCTGCGCTCACTGACTGTTTCCGCGATTCCTGATGTTCGCATCCCAGTACTTCATCCACTCATCGAGATGCTCGGACATCACGCTACGATCGACAGCCATCGGTTTGATCTTCGACTTTGCGTCCTGAATCCACTGTGGCAGCGAAGACAGCGGAATGTCAGTGCGGGCAGGGATCCGAAGGAATTGCTGAGCCGCCGCCTTGAGCGCTTCCGGTGTGGTGACGAATTCGTAGTAGAGGCGCGCTTCCTTTGGATGCTTCGCTCCCTTGATGATCGCTATCCCGTCAACCAGCACCGGGGTTCCGCTCGACGGAATCACGTAGCCCACGGGGATGCCCGTCCGCTGCTGCAGCGTGGCTATATCGGGCATGTCCCACAGTGTGATGATGCCTTCCTGTCTTCCGAGCTTCTGGTACAGAATCGTCGGATTGAGAACGTACTCGCGCGTATTGGCGTCGAGCCTGCGCAGCCATTCGTAACCGGCGGCGGGACTGCCCGTTCGCGCCACAGAGCGAGCCACAATCGCGCCGAATATCGCACGCATCGTTCCCGACGCGATTGGATCGCGGACGAGCAGCTTGCCCTTCCATTTCGGGTCGAGTACGTCGTCCCAGTCCTTGGGCGCGTCTGCCGCTTTCACCGCCTGCGTATTGTAGGCGATGACCTCCGGCGTCAGGTATGTCCCATACCAGTGATCGCCTTTTTCCCGGCCCTCGACGCTGATGTTATTTGCCCACGTCGGGATGTACGGCTCCAGCAGATTCTCGCGCGTTGCGCGATCGAATGCTTCCGCCGGCGCCCCGAACCACACATCCGCGGCTGGATTGTCCTTCTCGGCCCGCACACGGTCCAGGACTTCCTGCGACCCCATGTCCGCCCACTGAACGTCGATATCGGGATGAGCCTTCTCGAACCCCTTCTCGAGGTACTCGAGCAGCTCCTTTCCGTGCGGCGAATAGACCGTCAGTACGGTGCGATTGTCGGTCGAGCAGGCGAGGGCCGACAGGAGAAGAGCGACTGCCGGCAGCTTCCTCATTTTGCGCTTCCGCCCTTGAGCGAGAGGAGATTCACGAACAATCGCGTCCCGCCGCTCACGCCGGCCGGGAGCTGGCGGAAAAATGCGAGCGTCGTGTAGACATACAGTCCCTTTCCATAAGGAGCGAGAAGAATCGCGCCCTTGTTTGGCGGCTCGCCGGGGTCATTCATCGACAGCAACGGATGATAGCTCGGGTCGAACGTTCGCGGCATGTACAACGAGCGCTCCTGCACCCATCCGTCGTAGTCCGGCTGCGTGATTCTGTTCGGAGCGGCAAAGGCGCGTGACGATGGATCGAGAACCGTGACCGGCGCGTTCTCTTCGGTCACCCTGTCGTGCGGGCGCGCAATCGTGATCGGGTACGGCATCAACCCGGGACGCGTCATCTCATACTGACCGTACTGCACCACCAGTGTTCCGCCGTTCTTCGCGAAGTTGAGCAGGTACTGATTGTTGTCGATCAGCTCCCGGCTCGCCTGATACGCGCGCGGTCCCACGACGACGGTGGTGAACCGGGACAGGTCAGTCGAAGGAATCTCCGATGGCTGGATGACGGTTACGGGAATACCCAGCTCCCTGAGCGACGGCGCAACGTTGTCGCCCACTCCGGGAACGTAGGCAACACGAAGGCTGGAGGGCACGGCGACATCCACCGTCCTGATCGCAACCGACGCATCGCGATACTGCCGCTCCGGCGTGATGTGCTCATAGTCGATGGGCACGTAGCCGGTCTTGCTTGTCACGCCATCGACAGTTGCGGCTGCCGCGATTGTATGGGTCCCTGCGGGAAGCCTGCCTCGAACGTGAAACACGATTGTTCGCGTGCCCGCGGAATCGACCATCACCGTCCGCTGCGCGGAGTCGGCCGTGAGCCCGCTGGGCAATGAGAGGGACACCGTCACGGGCTTGAGTGACATCAAGGCCGACCTGAGCGTGACGCTGAAGAAACGGTCTAGCGAAACTCCTGCCCGCGCCAGCTCGATCGAGTTCTCGAAGGTGACACTTGTCGCCGGCGCCACGGCCAGTGGCCGCTGCACGTCGCCACGGACGGGGTCAGCAAAATGGAAAACCACTGGCGCATTATGCTCCACACAGCTCGTTTCGCTGTCGCACACCATCACGCCCGGCCAGCTCCGCTTTTCTTTCTCATCCTCCGACAACGTCCCGATCTGCGGCGTGAACATGTCGCCGTTTCGCGGCGTCGCCAGCCACCACGGCTGCGTGATTTCCGTGCCTCGCACGTAGGTGGTCCAGCGAAAGCTGCTATCCGGCGAAACAGTCACCATTTCTCCCGCCGGGGCGCCCGCCCAGGTAGGCCGTGCCGTTATCTGCACGGGACTGCGATTGTACACGGTTACCATCACGCGTGCGCTGTCGCCGAGGGCCAGCATCCGACGGTCGGCAATTGCCTCCAGCGCAACGTTCGGCTCGGCGATTCTCGTGTCGACTTTCGCGTCCGCTGGCTTCGTGAGATTCTCCAGGCCATCGAATATCGACTTCTCGTCCTTCGCCGGAGTCGATGCGTTCACTCGACTGGCGTCGCGGCGCACCATGTCCCACACCACTCCCTTTCGCTGGAGCGTGCCGAAGCCCTGCGATTTGTGCTGAGAGCGGCTCTCGGCCGCTATCTCCTGATACGATTTTCCGAGTGCCGGATTGTACTCTCCCACATTTATCCGAAGAGTGCCCTCTCCAGGTGAGAAAAACGCCGAGCGGTAGAACTTGAGCGGCGTCCACGGCGCGCCGTAAATGCGGGATGGAAACCGCATCGTATCCGCAGCCGCCGTCTCGTATGCCTCCTTCGCGAGAAGCGCTGACACCTGATGGTGTCCGTGTCCGTCGCGCGGCGTCCCCGAAAAAGTCGTCATGATGATGTGGGGCCGGAATGCCCGTATCACCGTGACGATGTCGGCCAGAACACTATCCTTTGGCCAATGTTTGTAGGTCTCGTCGGCCGTTTTCGAAAACCCGAAATCATAGGCCCGCGTGAAGTATTGATGCGCTCCGTCAACGCGCCGCGCAGCGAGCAGCTCCTCCGTGCGGATTATCCCGAGCTGCTCACCAAGCTCGTTTCCAATGAGGTTCTGGCCGCCGTCGCCCCGGTTGAGAGCCAGATACGCCGTCTCCGCGCGTCCGCCGCGCGAGAGCCAGGTGATGAGCTGCGTGTCTTCGTCGTCCGGATGTGCCGCAATCCACAGAACACGAATCCGGTCCGGTGTCTGCGGAGCCGACGCCGCTCCAATTGCCACCGCGCCGCGCTCCTGCGAAAACAGGGAGCGCGGCGCGGCAATGGTCATGGCAGCCGCAAGGGCGAACAATGCTCGCTTCATCAATTCTCTTGGTCGAGGATACCGGGAGATGCTTACGAACCTACCGTTGCGCTTCGCCTCTTTGTGCCTGCAGGTGCGGGCCGCTCGGCGTTCACTTCGGCGACGATTCGCTCCTGCTCCGCTTTGTGCGCCGACGCGTAGCCCTCGGCGGGACTTGCCCGCTCCGGACGTCCAACATAACGCACGATCATGGCGTTGCCCGTCGACATGCGCAACCGGGGCGAAACATAGCTCCAGGCGCCCATGTTCTTCGGCTCTTCCTGGGCCCAGACCACCTCTGCCGCTCCCGGATAGAGATCGACGATCCGCGCGACTTCTTCATGCGGCCATGGATACAGCTCTTCCACCCTCACCAGCGCCACGTGCGGATTGCGCTGGGCGATCAGGTCGTAGTACAGCTTGCCCGTGCAGAACACGAGGCGCGTGATGGCGTCGCGCATCTGCGACGCAATCGGATCGTCAATCACCGCACTGAACCTGCCCTCGGTGAGATCGCTCAGCTTCGACGCCGCGTCAGACAGCCGCAGCAGGCTCTTCGGCTGCATCAGAATCAGAGGTCGCTTTGGCTGCGTCCGCGCCTGTCGGCGCAGCACATGGAAGTACTGAGCCGGTGTGGATGGGTACACAACGCGCATGTTGTCGTCGGCGCACAGTTGAAGGAATCTCTCCAGGCGTGCGCTTGAATGCTCCGGCCCCTGCCCTTCGTAGCCGTGCGGCAGCAGCAGCACCACCCTCGAATCCTGTCCCCACTTTGCCCTGTCGGACGCAATGAACTGATCGATTATGGGCTGCGCCACGTTCACGAAATCACCAAACTGCGCTTCCCATAGCACCAGTGCGTCTGGCATGGCCGTGCTGAAGCCATACTCGAAGCCGAGTACTGCCGTCTCCGACAGCGGGCTGTTGCAGATCTCGAATTTCCCACTCGCCTGCCGCAGATGAGAAAGCGGCGTGTACGCCTCGCCTGTTTCCGCATCGTGCAGAACCGATTGCCGGTGCGAGAAGGTCCCGCGCTCGACGTCCTGGCCCGTCATTCGGACCGTCGTGCCGCCCACCACCAGCGATGCGAGCGCCAGCGCTTCGGCGTGACCCCAATCGATGCCGCCGGCCTCGCCCATTGCCTCGCGCCGCCGCTGCAGAGTTTTCGCCAGCCGCGGATTCGGTTTGATGGTCGGTGGCCACGAAAGCATCTGCTCGTTGAGCGAAATGAGCTGGTCCGCTGGCGGATTCTCCACCTCTGCTGCTGACAGTTTTCCGTGAGCGATGCGCTCCCGCGTGTCCGTTTCGTGCGGCGCGTTATCGCCATCGACTGGAGTGGCAGAGCTCTGGATCTGCTCGAAGTTCGCGGCAATTTCGGCGTCGAGTGCCTTCACCTCATCGTCGGTGATGATCCCTTCCGCCACGAGCCGGCTCGCCCACACCTGGCGCATCGTGGGATGTGCGCGGATCTGCGTGTACAGAGCGGGCTGCGTGAATGCCGGCTCGTCGCTCTCGTTATGGCCGTGTCTGCGGTAGCCAACGAGATCGATGAGAAAATCCTTGCCGAATTTCGCTCGATACTCCACACCAAGCCGCATCACTCTCACGCACGCATCGGCATGCTCGGCGTTGACGTGCATGATCGGAACCTCGAAACCCTTCGCGAGATCACTCGCGTAGCGCGTCGAGCGCCCGTCGCACGGGTCGGTGGTGAAGCCCACCTGGTTATTGACGATGATGTGCAGCGTTCCGCCGATGCGATAGCCACGCAGCCGCGAAAGATTGAACGTTTCGGCGACAACGCCCTCGCCCGGAAATGCGGCATCGCCGTGAATGCAGATCGGAACCACAGACGATTCGTCCCGCTCGCTCTCGCCCGAGAGCATGTCCTGCCGCGCGCGGGCCACTCCCTGCAGGACAGGATTGACGACCTCGAGGTGGCTTGGATTCGGGATGAGCGAGATAGCCACATCGCGGCCGCCGGCAACCTGCCTGCGTCCCGTAGCGCCGAGGTGATACTTCACGTCTCCCGTCTCGCTCTCGGCATTTCCCGCAATATGCTTCCCCTCGAATTCGCCGAAAATAGTCTTGTATGGTTTGCCGAGAATGTGGGCGAGGACGTTGATTCGCCCGCGGTGCGCCATGGCGATGCTGATTTCCTGGGCTCCCTCGGCGGCAGACATGTCTATCGCCACGTCGAGCATCGGCACGAGCGTGTCCGTGCCCTCGATCGAGAAACGCTTATAGCCCTGGTATGCCCGCCCGAGAAAGCGCTCGAGACCGTCCACTTCGGTGAGACGCCGCAGGATGGCTTTCTTTTCTCCGGCACTGAGCGGCTGCTGAACACGGCCGCTCTCTATCTGATCGCGCAGCCATTCGCGCTCGGTTGCTGCGCCGAGATGGTCGAACTCGAATCCCACATCCGACGAGTAGAGCTGGCGCAGGCGCTTGACCATTGTCGCAGCGGTCGACTCCGGCGCATTGAGCACTTCGCCGGGAATTGCGTCGAGGTCCGCGTCGGTGAGACCGTGAAATTCCGGCGTCAGCTCGGGTGTTCCGGGAGGACGCGTTCCCAGTGGATCGATTTCGGCGGCAAGATGGCCATAGGCGCGAATCGAGTCGAGCAGGCCGGCTGCCCCTGCTGCCTTTCGAAGGAGGGCAATGTCGACGCCAGCGGGCACGCCTGCCCTGGCAGTTCCTGCTCCGGGCTGAATAACGGCGGAGCCGATGGATTCGGCGAAGCGAAAGAACTGTCGCCAGGACTCGTCAACCGAGGCTGGATCGCGCCGATAGGACTCGTAAGCTTCGGCTACGTATCCATCATTGAACACGCTCGTGATGGGCTCGCTGGACATGCGCCTAATTTAATGCGGTGAGCGGAGCGCCCAATAGCTCGCGCACGGGATTTATCGCCTTTCTCGTCCTAACGAGAGGACGGTCGAAGTGGACACTTTTCTCGCGATACGGCGACGGAAAAACGCGCCACATGTCGTGCAAATACGCGGCATCGCCTGCCATATGGGCACAATGCAAAGCGTCCCACACCTTTCGAGAGAGATGTGGGACGCTGAGCTGCAGCAGCCAGGCCGGACTATCGCCTTGTCTTATCGACGTTGTTTCCGATGACTCCGCCGAGGATTGCCCCAGCAAGTCCGCCAACCACTGCGCCCTTCACCCTGTCGCGGCTCGTCACCGCACCAAGGACTGCTCCCGCGCCGGCGCCGATGGCAGCGTCACGCGTGGTGTGCTTGACGATTACCTGGGGACGCGCCGCCGGATAATAGGTACCCGAGGACGAGGACGAGGACGAGGACGATCGTCTGACAGTGCTCGTCCGGCGAACCGGAGTCGTCGTGCGTGGCGTGGCGTAAACTGGCTGTCCGCCGACGTACCCAACGGGTGTGACACCCTGCGCCACCGCGGCACGCTCTGCTGCCGAAACGCTGTCCATCGCCGTGTACGGACGGGCCTGTGCCGCCAGAGACAGGTCAGAATTCAGAGCGTCATCCACCTTCTTGTTGCTATCATCACGGCTGCAAGCGACCGCCAGAATGGCCGCTGGCACCAGGAAAAGCATTCGATATGTTCTCATTTAATCCTCTCCGAATTTTGGCCGCTAACCGCGTCCAGGACATATAGAAAGGCAGGTACCGTGCCATGTTTGGAGGCCTTTTTTGGGGGCCTTCAGGCTAGGCCGCCGTAGCGGCCGATAACTCCTCGATGTCCACCGTCCGGGGAGTGCCCTCGCGAGGCAGAATCAGCGTGAAGGTGCTTCCCTGTCCCAGCACTGAGTCCAGCTCGAGCGATCCGTCGAGAAGCTTTGCCAGACGTCTGGAGATGGGCAGCCCTAATCCTGTTCCGGGCTGCTGATGCGGCGACACCTGAACGAACTCCTCAAAGACTCGCGCCTTGTCTTCCTCGGAAATGCCCTCGCCCTGATCGATGACACTGATTGATACACCGCCGTCCGGCATTGGTGCGGCCTTGACCTCTATTGGCTGCCGTCTTCCGAACTTGATCGCGTTGGAAAGAAGGTTCAGAAGTATCTGGCGTACGCGCCGCGGGTCTGTGGTGACGGCGAGGGAATCGGAGTCGTGGTTGAACGAGAGCTGCGAACCGTATTCGTCGGCAAGCGGCCGGACGGTAACGAAAAGATCCTCGATCAGGACGGCGATGTTCACCGGTTGAACTGCCAGCTCGATTTTGCCGGCCTCAATCTTCGACAAGTCGAGAACGTCGTTGACGAGCTCGAGTAGATGCCGTGCGGCTTTCAGGGTTCGCTGGAGGCCCTCTCGCTGTTTGTCGTTGAGAGGTCCGTAGATGTTGTCGATGAGCAGCGTGCTGTACCCGATCACTGCGTTGATCGGCGTCCGCAGCTCGTGGCTCATGGACGCATAGAAGCGGTTTCGCACGCCCATCGCCTGCTCGAGCTCGAGCTGTCTGTTGTGGAGCTGCACGTTCAGCTCGGCGAGCTGTGCCGTAGATTTCGCTTCTGATTCCAGGAGCGCCGCCCGGTGCTGAAGCTCGAGCTCCCGCCGCTGGCTGTCAGCGAGCATTTCAGATTGTTCTTTGATCTGCTGCTGCTTCAGAAAGAGATCCACGAATACAGCGACCTTCGATCTGAGGACATCAGGGTTGAACGGCTTGAACACGTAGTCAACCGCCCCCATTGAGTAGCCCTTGAAGACATAGGAGTCTTCCTTGCTGATGGCGCTCAGGAATATGATGGGGATGTAACGCGACTTCTCTCTGGACTTGATGATCTGCGCGGTGTCGAAGCCGTTCATTTCTGGCATCTGCACGTCGAGCAGTATCACCGCGAAGTCATGCTGGAGGACGCATTTGAGCGCTTCCTCTCCTGAGTGCGCGGATATCAGGTTCTGCCCAAGCGGCTCGAGAATCGCCTCGAGAGCGAGGAGGTTCTCGGGCCGATCGTCGACAAGGAGGACGTCCACCCGGCCGTTGGCGTTCATCCAGCCGCACTCCTGGCCTGAGCCGGCTCAGACCCAACCATCTCGACAAGGAGGGGAGCAATTTCGTCGAGCGGGATGACTATTGCCTCGGGCACTCTCCGCCGTGCCGCCAGCGGCATCACCGAACTCTCCGCCGTTGCCGGGTCCTGGACAATCGCGCGTCCGCCGCGATCCACGATGTGCCTCAGCCCGCGCGACCCGTCATCATTTGCGCCCGTGAGAACCACCCCTATTGCGGCTCCAACATATGCGTCACCTGCCGAGCTGAAAGTCACGTCGATTGAAGGACGACTGAAGCGAACCATCGGATCGGTGGTGAGCGATAGATGTCCCTTTTCCACCAGCATGTGATAATTCGCCGGCGCGATGTAAACGCTCTGTGAAACCAGCGGCTCCTTGTCCTCGACGTCGACGACCCGCAGTGGTGTCACGTCCTGCAGCAGAGAAACGAGCAGGTTGTCAGCGTGCTTGCCTCGATGCTGTACGACGACAACAGGCACCCGGAAGTCAGGAGGCAGGCTGCTGAAGAGCCGGCTCAATGCAACTAACCCTCCCCACGACGCTCCCACCACGACGATCTCCGGGCCGGTCATCTCACCTTCCGATAGATCTTTTCGGGCCCGTTGATTTGCTCGTAGCTGTCTTCGTACGGAGAAAATCGGATGGCTTCCTTACTGCCCAGCGCCAAGATACCGAACATCGCCAGGCTGTCGTAGAAGAGTGTGTGCACTTTTGCCTGCAGCGTCTTGTCGAAGTAGATCAGGACGTTTCGGCAGAGGATCACATTGAACTCGCTGAACGATCGGTCGGTGACGAGGTTGTGCTGGGAGAACACGACGTTTTTCGTCAGACCTGGAGAAAAGAGCGCGCCCCCGTACTTGGCGACGTAATAGTCGGAGAACGATCGTTTGCCGCCGGCGGCAATGTAGTTCTCCGTGTATTCCTGCATCCGCTCGATTGGAAAGATGCCCGCCTTGGCTTTCTGCAGCACCACTTCATTGATGTCGGTGGCGTATATCCGTGACCGCTCGTACAGCCCTTCCTCTTCGAGCAGCATTGCCATGGAGTAGACCTCTTCGCCGGTGGCGCAGCCGGCGTGCCAGAACCTGATGAACGGATAGGTCCGCAGTGTCGGGACAACCTGCTCTCTGAATACGCGATAGAACTGCGGATCCCTGAACATTGCCGTCACGTTGATCGAGAGATCGAGCAGTAATCGCTCCATCATGTCGGGCTCGTGGAGCACGCGATCCTGGAGCGCGCTGATAGTCGCGAGACCTTCTGCCTCGACGCGCTTGCACAGCCGGCGTCTGATCGACGCGTACGCGTATTGCCGGAAATCGAAGCCGTAATGCCTGAATATTCCCTCGAGGAGCAGCTCGACTTCGATCTGCTCCAGCTCGGGACTATATTTTGGCGGCGTCCCTCCCGCGGACGGGACGTTCTGCTCTACTTGTATAGCCACACGCGAAGTAATGAGATGAGCTGCTCGGTATCCACCGGCTTCATGATGTAGTCCGATGCTCCGGCGGCAATGCACTTCTCACGATCACCCTTCATCGCTTTCGCCGTGAGTGCGATGATCGGCAGCGATTTGAATCGTGAAATCGCCCTGATCGCCCTCATGGTGTCGTAACCGTCCATCTCCGGCATCATCACATCCATCAGCACCACATCGACCTGTGCGTCCTGTTCCAACGCCGCGACGGCGTCCTTGCCATTCTCCGCAAAGCGCACGTCCATGCCGTGATCCTCCAGCACGCTGGTCAACGAGAAGATGTTGCGCACGTCGTCGTCCACGATGAGAACGTGTTTGCCCGCGATTACTGCGTCGGCGTCATGAAGCTGCTCGAGCATCCGGCGCTTTGTTTCGGGCATTTTGGCCTCGACGCGATGCAGGAACAGCGCTGTCTCATCGAGCAGCCGTTCCGGCGATTTCACGTCCTTTACGATGATCGTCTCGGCGTATTTCTTGACTCGCGTTTCTTCAGCTCCGGTGAGCTGCTTGCCCGTGTAGACGATGATCGGAAGCTCCGACATGCTCAGATCCGATTTGACCTTTTCCAGGAAGTCGAAGCCACTCATGTCGCGCAGGCCGAGGTCGAGCACGACACAGTCGTAGTGCTTGCCCGACGACAGCTCGGTCATTGCCGCCTCGGCAGAATCCACCGCGGTGATCTCCACGTCTTCGTGAGCGATCAGCTCGACGATGGCCTTGCGCTGGGCGTCGTCGTCTTCGACCACCAGCAGGTGCTTGGGAATGTCCTCGAGGAATCGTGAGATGCGAGCGAATGCGTCGTCGAGCGCCTCTTTCGTCACCGGCTTGGAGAGGTACGCTATCGCGCCGGCCTTGAGACCCTGCTGGCGGCGCTCCACACCGCTGATGATGTGAACCGGAATGTGGCGTATGTGCGGGTTATGCTTCAGCTGCTCCAGAACTTTCCACCCGTCCGTTCCCGGCATGTCGATGTCGAGCGTGATGGCGTCGGGACGGTATTCCTGCGCCAGGATTAGGCCTTGGTCGCCGTCCAGACTCACGATACCCTTGAAGCTTTTCTCCCGCGCCATGCCGAGCAGAACCTTGGCGAAGTTGGCGTCGTTCTCGATGATGAGGAGAGTTCGGTCGCCAGGCTCGATGTTCTCGTGGTCATCTTCCACCACATACTGACGCGCGCGACGTTCCGGCTGAACTGCCGTCGAACTGTGTGCCGGCGTTGGCCTCCATGTGGGATTCGTACGCGAGCGCGGAACTCCGGCAGCCGATTGAGAAGACTGCAGCTGCCGTTGAGAATTCGACGGCTCCGGATCTACGTATGAAATGGGCAGAAAGAGCGTGAACGTGCTTCCTTTTGCGGGCACGCTCTCCACCCTGATCTCACCACCGATCAGCCGTGCTATCTCCCGGCTGATCGAGAGGCCGAGTCCCGTGCCCCCAAACTTGCGGCTGGTGGTGCCATCGGCCTGCTGGAACGCCTCGAATATGAGGCGTTGCTTTTCCTGGGCGATGCCGAGCCCTGTGTCGGTGACCGCAAAGGCCAGCACCATCGGACTATTGTCGAGCACCGGGTTGGCGAAGCGACGTGCCTTGTCTGCCCGGCGAACATGAAGCGACACGCTCCCCTCGTTTGTGAACTTGAAGGCGTTCGACAACAGGTTCCTCAGCACCTGCTCCAGCCGTTGTCCATCGGTCCTGATGGTGGCAGGAACGTCTGAGGCGATATCGATGTTGAACGCGAGGTGCTTGTCATCGGCCATCGCCCCGAAGCTGCGTTGCAGCGAGTCCTTCACTTCCGATACCAGAACGTCGCTCGGATTAAGCTCCATCTTTCCGGCCTCGACCTTGGACAGGTCGAGGACATCGTTGATGAGGGACAGCAGATCACTGCCCGATGAATTGATCGTCTGGGCATATTCCACCTGCTTCGACGTGAGATTCCCATCTTTATTGTCAGCCAGCAGCTTGGAAAGAATGAGCAGGCTGTTGAGAGGTGTTCTCAGCTCGTGTGACATGTTGGCGAGAAACTCCGACTTGTACTTCGAGCTGACCGCCAGCTGCTCGGCTTTCTCTTCGAGGGCGACGCGCGCCGATTCTACTTCGTCGTTCTTCTGCTCGACCTTTCTGTTCTGCTCGGCCAACAGTGAGGCTTTCTCCTCCAGCTCCTCGTTCACCGCCTGCAGCTCAACCTGCTGATCCCGCAACAGCTCTTCCGAGGCGCGCAATGACTTCGTCTGAGCTTCCAGCTCGGAGTTCGACTTTCTGAGCTCGTCCTGCTGCTGCTGCAGCTCCTGCGACTGGCTCTGGAGCTCCTGCGTCAGGCTCTGCGATTGTTCCAGCAGCTCTCTCGTCCGCATGTTCGCGGCGATCATGTTGAGCACCACGCCGACGCTCTCGCCGAACTGATCCAGGAACAGCTGGTGGATCTGGCTGAACGGCAGGAACGATGCGAGCTCGATGACCGCCTTTACTTCGCCTTCGAACAGCACCGGCAGTACGAGGATGTTGCGCGGTGGAGCTTCACCCAGCCCGGAGGTTATCTGGATATAGTCCGACGGTACGTTCGTCAGCAGAATCGGCTTTTTCTCGAGCGCCGCCTGACCGACGAGTCCCTCACCGAGCACGAAGCGGTTGGCGACATGCTTCCGCTCCTTGTAGGCGTAACTCGCGATCAGCTTGAGCACCGAGGTCGCCTCCTCGTGCTCCATGATGTAAAACGCTCCGTGGTGCGCCGAAACAAGCGGGGTCAGCTCCGACATGATCAGCCGGGACACCGACTCAAGATCCTTCTGGCCCTGCATCATGCGCGAGAACTTGGCGAGGTTCGTCTTGAGCCAGTCCTGTTCGGTGTTCTTCTCCGTCGTGTTCTTTAAATTCGCGATCATCTGGTTGAGGTTGCCCTTGAGCTCATCAAGCTCTCCCTGCGCCTCCACCGTGATCTGGCGCGACAGATCACCTCGCGTGACGGCTGTCGCCACGTCGTTAATTGCGCGCACCTGAAGGGTCAGACTGTTCGCCATCGCGTTCACGTTGTCAGTCAGCGCGCGCCACGTACCCGCGGCTCCCGGAACTTCGGCCTGTCCGCCGAGCTTGCCCTCGGTTCCCACTTCCTTCGCCACACGCGTCACTTCGTCGGCAAAGACGCGCAGACTGTCCACCATCGCGTTGATCGTGTTCTTGAGCTCCAGAATCTCGCCACGAACCTCGACGGCGATCTTCTGCGACAGATCCCCCTGCGCCACCGCCGTTGTCACGAGAGCGATGTTCCGGATCTGGCCGGTGAGGTTGCCGGCGAGTGTGTTGACGTTGTCGGTGAGGTCTTTCCACGTTCCGGCGACGCCCGGCACCTGCGCCTGTCCGCCCAGCCGGCCTTCGGTTCCCACTTCGCGCGCAACACGCGTCACTTCGGAGGAGAACGCGCTCAGCTGATCCACCATGATGTTGATGGTGTTCTTGAGCTCGAGTATCTCACCCTTCACGTCCACCGTCATCTTGCGTGACAGATCGCCGCGCGCCACAGCCGTCGTGACGTCGGCGATGTTTCTCACCTGCCCGGTGAGGTTCGACGCCATGAAGTTCACGTTGTCCGTCAGGTCCTTCCACGTTCCGGCCACGCCAGGTACTTCGGCCTGGCCTCCAAGCTTCCCTTCGGTTCCCACCTCTTTCGCCACGCGCGTTACTTCGCCGGCGAAAATCCGCAAGCTGTCCACCATCGCGTTGATCGTCTGCTTGAGCTGGAGAATCTCGCCCTGCACGTCGACCGTGATCTTGCGTGACAGGTCGCCCTTGGCGACCGCGGTCGTCACATCCGCAATGTTGCGGATCTGCCCGGTGAGGTTCGACGCCATCGCGTTCACATTGTCGGTGAGATCCTTCCACGTTCCGCCAACGCCCGGTACCTCCGCCTGACCACCCAGCTTTCCTTCGGTTCCCACTTCCTTCGCGACACGGGTCACTTCCGACGCGAACGCGCCGAGCTGGTCAACCATGGTGTTGATCGTGTTCTTGAGCTCCAGTGTCTCGCCGCGCGCTTCAACGGTGATCTTGCGGGAGAGATCTCCCTTCGCCACAGCTGTCGTCACGTCAGCGATGTTGCGCACCTGGCTGGTGAGGTTGCCGGCAAGGGTATTCACGTTGTCGGTCAGGTCCTTCCACGTTCCGGCAACACCGGGAACGTGCGCCTGGCCACCCAGCTTGCCGTCGGTTCCCACTTCCTTCGCCACACGCGTCACTTCAGAGGCAAACGCGCTGAGCTGATCGACCATCTTGTTCACCGTGGTACCGATTCTCAGGAACTCGCCCTGCACCGACTTGCCGTCGATCTCGAGCACCATCTTCTGCGACAGGTCGCCCTCGGCCACGGCCGTGAGCACTCGCGCGACTTCAGTAGTGGGCGACGCAAGGTCGATGATGAGAGAGTTGAGCGAGCTCGTCATTGTCGCCCAGCCGCCGGTGGCGCGGCCGATTGAAGCGCGCTCGTTCATCTGGCCTTCGCGCCCGATCGTCGTGCTCACGCGCACCACTTCAGACGCGAGTCGCTCGTTTCGCTCGGCGATGCCGTTGAATGCGTCAGCGATCTGCGCCATCAGTGGATCGGCGCTCTCCGGAATTCGAACTTCGAATTCTCCATCGCGCAAATCACGCAGGCCGGCGAGAAGAACCTGCAACTCCGGGCGCAAGAGAGAGCCCTCGCTGCCTCCGTTGCCCCCATTGCCGTTTCGCCGCCGGGTCACGGCACCCGATCCGTTCTTGCGGCGGATGCGTGTTTCATCCGTCGCCCCAACTGCGGAGCCGGCGTTCTGATCGCCGGTCCCTCCAGACCTTTTGCGCCGGGGTGGCGCGGTCTCTTCCTGAGTTTCGATTGTATCGCCGATTTCCACGGCTTCTCCTGATCAGATGGTGCTACTGTCCGTCACTTCATGAGGAAAGTGGCGGGGTACCGGCTGCGGAAAGCGGCCGGAAGGGGCCAAATCATGTTTACTGTATTCAAGAGTGGTACCGTTTCCTTCGAAAGTGCGCTCCGGAGGCCGGCAAAGTGGGCTCGCGGGGACTCGGCCATCCGACCGGTTGATGAATGCAACACTGGGCGCAGCGCTCATAAGATGGGGCCCTTCATCAATCGAACCGGGATGCCGCCATTTCGCGTTCGGAAGACTTCTGCGAGGCTGAGCCTGAGGCTCGCCTCGAGCATCACGTCCGCTGACAGGAGGGCGATGGTGTACCCTTTTGCCCGCTCGCGAGCGATGTTGCCCAGTTGAGCATAGAGGTTTCGTAGCGGCCCTCGGTCTCCTACCCGCACACCATAAGGTGGATTCGTGACTATCCAACCGGGCCCATGCGGGGGTCTCATAGCTGAGATGGGCTTGGTCTCGATCTGGATGTTCTCCAACACGCCAGCCCGTTCAGCATTCGATCGAGCTGATTTAATGACACCATCATCTCTGTCAGACGCCATTATAACGACATTTGAGCCAAGAATAGCCAGTTCAGCAGCTTCTCTCTTGAGATACTCCAAAATCGCGGAGTCGTAGTTCGGCCAATCCTGAAAGCTGAAGCTCCGACGCATTCCCGGGGCGATTCGGCGGGCGATAAGCGCCGCCTCAATAGCAATCGACCCCGACCCACACATTGGATCGACCAGCGGCGAACGGGAGTCCCAACCGCTCCCGATGACCATGGCAGCAGCCAGCGTTTCCCGAAGCGGGGCCTTGCCTGTCGCCTGGCGGTAGCCCCTCCGGTGCAATAGAGCACCCGAGCTGTCAACGCTGACAACGCAGTTGTCATGAGCCAGCCGCACCGTGAAGAGCTGTGCCGGCGAAGATTCGCTCAGCTCGCCATCGCCGTTCTCGACAGCTTCGCTCGCCGCGGCGCTGACGGCAACGCCTTTTACGCGCTTTGCCACCGCTTCTGAGAACCGCTGGGCAACCGCGTCCGAATGGTATAACCGGGATTTTCTGCACGTTACGCGAAACTGTGCACGTGAACCTGGATGCAGGTACTCATCCCAGCGAATTCGCTTTGCTCGTCGCTCCAGCTCGTGAAAGCTGTCGGCGTGGAATTCATCCACGCGAACGACGATTCTGCTCGCCGTACGCAGAGAAAGGTTGGCGCGGTACAGGCCGGCGAGGTCGCCACTGAAATTCACACCGCCCTCAACCGGCATCGCATCACTATTGCCGATGCGGTGTAATTCCGACGTAACAATGTTCTCGAGCCCGGGAGCCGAGACGGCGAACATGCGCATCGGAGCTTTTGGCTTAACGGCTGATCCGGACACTTAATTGAATATACGCTGCGCCATGAGGCGAGCACGTGTGATCAGAACGCAGACGCAGGAATAATTCCTGCCATTGAAGCTGGCTATGGAAAAAAAGATCACCCGGCAATCCGCGAGATCCATTCTCACGGACAGATTCGGTCATGCCGAATTCAGGCGAGGACAGTGGGATCCCATCCAAGCAATTCTCGAGGGTGGTGATGCGCTGGTCGTAATGCCCACTGGAAGCGGCAAGTCAGTGATCTACCAGCTTCCGGCGCTTCTGTTGCCCGGCCTGACGATTGTCGTAAGCCCGCTTATCGCCTTGATGAAGGACCAGAAGGACAAGCTCACCGCCCAGGGAGTTGATGCTGTCGCGATGCACTCTCATCTCTCGACCCTCGAAGCGCGCGAGGCACACCGGCAGATACGCGACGGCGAGGGAGAGCTGCTCTACGTCACCCCCGAACGATTCAAGGACAGAGACTTCTTCGAGCACCTTCTCAGCCGCGAAGTGAGTCTGTTCGTCATCGACGAAGCCCACTGCGTGAGCCAGTGGGGCCACGATTTCCGTCCCGACTACCTGTCACTCGGCTCGATTGCCAAACGGCTCAAGCGGCCGCCGATACTCGCCCTCACCGCGACGGCCACGCAGGAGGTTCAGGACGACATCGTGCACCAGCTCGGGATGCATAACCCTCACGTCACGATTACCGGTTTCGCGCGGCCAAATCTCCGCTTCGAGGTGAGACGCACGGTAAACGACAGCATTAAGGATGCGATCGTCGAGCAGATACTGAGAGACGAGGAAGGCTCGGGCGTCCTGTATGTCGCCACGGTCAAGGAAGCTGAGCGACTGCATAAGATGCTATCCGAGCGGCACGACATCGGCCTCTATCATGGCAAGCGCCCCCCGGCGGAGAGAAAGGCCGTTCAGGAAGCGTTCATGTCGGGAGAGCTCAAGGCGATCATTGCCACCAACGCCTTTGGGCTCGGAATCGACAAGCAGGCTATCCGCTTTGTGGTACACTACAATTTTCCCGGATCGATCGAATCCTACTATCAGGAAGCGGGACGCGCCGGACGCGATGGCCTGCCCGCAACATGCACGATGCTCTACCGCGTCGAGGATCGCCGCATCCAGGCCTACTTCCTCGGCGGACGTTACCCGGAGGTGGAGGAGGCAGCACGCGTCGCGCTCGCGCTCGAGAAATATCCCGTCGATCAGCATGTTGCGCTGAGCGACATCTCCGACATCACGGAAGTGCCGCAGAGAAAAGCGAAGATTGTTTTCGCGCTCCTCAAGCGGCACGGCCTGGTGCGGGAACACCGGGGAGGACGCTGGCAGCGCCTCCGTGGAAATCTCACTTCAGTGGATCTGAGCCGTGACCTGCGCGACTACGAGGAGCGCCGCGCCGCCGACCGGAAGAAACTCGACACGATCATCCAGTTCTGCCAGACCACGGAATGCCGGACAAGGTTCATCCTCGAGCATTTCGGCGAAGAAGTGTCAGTCGACTGGAGCTGCGGCAACTGCGATGCCTGTGACGCCCGCCTGCTGTGGGCACAACCCGCCTGAACAACGCGGCAGCTCGCCGGCTTCGATTAGGCCAGCCGCGCTTCCAGCTTCAAGTCCACATTGCCTGAGAGGGCCTTCGACACGGGGCACCCCGACAGCGTCGCTCGCGCAATCTCCTGAAACTTTGCGTCATCGATGTTCGGCACTGTCGCGGTGACGTCGAGCTTCATGGTCGTTATCTGGAATCCTTCGCCGACCTTCTCCACCGTGCATGCCGCAGCGGTTGCAATCTTCGTCGGGAGCGTTCCGTTCTTTTCCAGCCCACCACTCAGCGCCATGCTGTAGCAGGCAGCTTCAGCGGCAGCGAGCAGCTCCTCGGGATTTGATCCTCCCTGCTCGCCGAACCGCGACCCGAAGCTGTACGAGCCGTGAATGTTTCCGCTCTCGGCATTATAACTCCCCTTCCCGTCTTTCAATCCACCTTCCCAGACGGCACTTGCTTTTCTTGTTGGCATCCCTGGCTCCCTTTGGCTTTTTCGTGCGGAGCGGCAGCTTCAGCTGACTGTCTTCGAGAAGCGTCGTACGCTGATGACGATCAGCAGGCCCGCAAACCCGAGAAGGATGAGAGTTTCATGCCACAGGTACTGAATCCCGATTCCCTTGAGGAGGATTCCGCGAAGAATCGTCAGGTAATAGGTCAGCGGCAGCATGTAGGAGATCCACTGTACGAGGATCGGCATTGCAGCCCTCGGGTACATGAAGCCGGAAAGCAGAATGTTCGGAAGGAGAAAGAAGACGCTGAGTTGCATCGCCTGGAGCTGCGTATCGACAAGCGTGGAGACCAACAGGCCGATTCCGAGATTCGCGACGATGAAGCCGAGCGACAGGACATAGAGCAGGATAACGCTTCCACGAATCGGGACATGGAACAGTATTCGCCCGAGGATGAGGATGCTTGTCATCTGGATGTAGCCCACGAGCACGAAGGGGAGCAGCTTGCCCAGCATGAGGTTCGTCTTGCTGATCGGAGTGACGACCAGCTGCTCAAACGTTCCCCGCTCCCGTTCGCGTGCGATGGCGATGCTCGTAACCAGCAACAGCGTCAGACTGAGGAGCATGCCAATCAGTCCCGGCACGATGTAGACGGCGCTGCGGAGCGCCGGGTTGTACCACGGCCGCACCCTCACGTCGAGCGGGGGTGAACGGCTCAAGTGAGGATCAGCGATCGCTGTCGCGCTCACCGATGCGGCCAGCGCCGCACCGCTGATGGCCGAGGCCGATCCAAGCGGGTCCGCTGCATCCACGATCACCTGCGCGTACGCCGTCCGATGCCGCTCGATATCCCGGTGAAAATCAGGAGGAATAACGATGGCCGCACGGGCGCGGCCCGACTCTATCCAGCTCCGCACCTCTTCTCGGCTCTGAACGTTGCCGGTGATCCGAAAGTTCTGCGTCTGCTCCATTACCGCGACGAGACTCCTGCTCTCGGAGCTGCGCGATTCGTCCAGGACGACCGTCGAGAGATTGCGGACTTCAACGCGTATCGCATAGCCGAACAACATGAGTTGGAGAACTGGAATTCCGATGATGATCGCGAACGTCAGCCGGTCGCGACGCATCTGAATGAATTCCTTGCGCAGCATTGGCCAGAGCAGACTCCGGCGAAGACGCAAGCCGATCATGCGGTGACGCCTTCGTCTTTCTGCTGGAGATCGATGAAAATGTCCTCGATTGTGCGCTGGCCAAACTGTCTCGTTATCTCATCCTCTGTTCCGATAGCGATGAGATGCCCGCGCGACAGGAAAGCAATCCGCTCACAGCGCGCCGCTTCGTCCATGTAATGAGTCGTAACGACAATGGTGGTCCCGCCGTTTGCCAGCCCGCGGATTGTTTCCCAGAAGTGCCGACGGGCAGCGGGATCGACACCCGCAGTTGGTTCATCGAGAAATAGAATCGCCGGCTGGTGGGCGATGGCGCAGGCGAGGGAGATTCGCTGCTTCCAGCCACCGCTCAGCGTGCCTACGAGCTGTCCCAGGCGCGGTCCGAGACCGAGATCGTTGAACAGCTCCTTCATCCGCTTGTTCTTGCCCTCGCCCCATAACCCGTACAACGAAGCGTAAAAATCCAGATTTTCGGCCACTGTGAGATCGTCGTACATGCCAAAGCGCTGCGACATGTACCCGATATTGCGACGAATCTTTTCCCCCTCGGTCCGGACGTCGAAGCCGGCGACGGTGGCTGAGCCGGACGTCGGCTCGAGAAGACCGCAGAGTATCCGAATCGTCGTCGTCTTTCCCGATCCGTTCGGGCCGAGGATCCCGAAGACCTCACCCCTCGCGATATCGAGACTCACGCCATCCACCGCCGTGATGGAGCCAAATACCTTGGTGAGACGCTCTGTGTGAACCACTCCGGGCACCGATTGCTGTCCCGCCGACGGCCCCTCAGTTGCCGGGCTACCCATCACTTGCGCAGAACTTTCTTCGGAATGCTCACCGTTACTGGAAGCCCGGGCCTGAGCGCTCCGGTTGTGTCGGCGAACTCCACCTTTACTCCGAACGTCATATCCGCGCGCTCGTCTTCCGTCAGCGCCACGCGAGGGGTGAACTCGGCCTTGGGGCTGATCGCCACGACACGTCCGGTGAACGTCCGGCCGGGAAGTCCGTCGAGAGAGGCCTGCACTGGACCGCCGACGACAATGCTGGGAATGTCACGCTCATTCACGTACACCCGCACCCACGGACGGCGCACGTCGCCGAGCGTCACGGTGGACTGTCCCGGGTTCACGACCTCGCCGGGCTGAGTGTTACGGCTGAGCACGACACCGGATATCGGAGCGAGGAGAATGAGATCACCGACCGCTGCTTTCACTGCGGACAGGCCTGCCTGCGCACCCTGAACCTGCGCTTTCGCGGCGGCGATTCGTTCCGGGCGGTTGCCCTGTTGCAAAAGAAGTAGACTTTGGCGCGCGGCGTCACGCCGCGCTGTCGCTTGTCTCGCCGCCGCCTCGGCTGCATCACGCTGCTGGAGAGGTATGGTGCCGGTGCGGGCAAGTGTCCGCGCTCTCTCCACGTCGCGCGCCGTACGCGTTGCTTCCGCTTCGGTCGCCCTCAGCTCCGCTTCCGCCCGGCGAATCTCAGCCGTACGGGCGCCGTTCTCCGCCTCACTCAATCCGGCCCGCGACACTTCAACCTGCGCCTTTCCTTGCTCGATGACGGCCTGCGCGGTTGGCTGGGTCAGGATGGCCACAGTGTCGCCAGCCTGCACGCTGTCGCCGTCGTCCACCAGCATGCGCACCACGCGCGCTGTCGCGATCGGGGCGACCTCCACCTCGACCACTTCCAGCGTTCCTGTTGCAACCACCCGGTTGTTCTCTGCCGCGCGACATCCGCACGTGAGCAGGATGACCAGCCAGAAGACGCGATTCATGCGTTAGCTTTCACCAGATGCAGGAAGCGACGGCGTCACCGATACCTCCCTCTATTGACCGCGTTCTTCGCCTTTTCCGCTCGATGGGGCGCGAGGAGAAGATGCAGGCGCTGGTGCAATATTCCAAGAAGCTCGAGCCGTTCCCCAAGCGATTCAGCGGTCTTGACCGGACGAACTTCACCATTCCCGAGTGTCAGACTCGTGTCGACATCGTTCCCGAAGTCAGAGACGGCAGGATCCATTTCTACGCCGACCTGGACCTCAGGCAATCGCCCACGATTGCGGCAGTGCTGGCAATAGTATTCCAAGCCGTGAACGACCAGCCACCCGAGACGACGCTGGGCATTCCTGGCGACTTCGTTCGTACGCTGATGGAGAGCATCGGCCTTGGAGCGCGTGAACCAGGACTCAACGCCATGATCTCGCGGCTCAAGCGCTACGCTCTCGAGGCGCAAGCGTCTATCGCTGCTTCCCGCTCGTCATAGCCAAGCGTGCCACACGCCGAAGGGTTAACCTTATCTTCGGCAAAACTCCCCGGAGAAGTCCATGGCTCAGTCCGCCCAGGTTTATAAGACTCACCGCCGCTACGTTCCGGCATACCACTTCTTCGTGGTGCCCGTTCTCCTCCTGAACGTCGCCGTCGCGCTGGCTCGGTTGAGCAAATACCGAACGGTCTACAAGCTGTGGGAAGTGCTGGTGGCGATTGCGCTCGCGGTATTTGTTTTTGCCGCGCGTGGCATGGCTCTCCGGGCACAGGACCGTGGCATCCGGATTGAAGAACGAGCGCGGCTCGCCTCTCTGCTTCCAGCTGATGCTCGTGGGCGTATCGGCGAATTGACGTCGTCTCAGCTCATTGGCCTTCGGTTCGCCTCTGACGATGAGCTTCCCGGGCTCACGCAGCGCTGCCTGAACGGCGAGCTCACGACGGCCGAACAGGTCAAGAAGGAGATCAAGAGCTGGCGTGAAGACCGCGATCGTGTGTAGATCGCGGCGCTCAGCGGGACGTGACGCTAGATGCCCATCGCCTTGAGGATCACGCGCTTCGGCCGCTTGCCGTCCCATTCACCGTAGAACACCCGCTGCCATGGGCCGAAGTCGAGCCGACCTTTCGTCACTGGCACCATTACCTCATGGCCGACCGTCAATGACCTGAGGTGTGCTGCGGCGTTGTCCTCACCCGTTCCGGTGTTGTGTCTATAGTCCTCGGGGGACCACGGCGCAATCCGACTCTCGAGCCAGTCGAGAATGTCCTGCCACAGCCCAGGCTCATGGTCATTGACAAAAACCGACGCGGAGATATGCATCGCCGACACAAGAACGAATCCCTCGGTGATTCCCCCCGCAGCCCGACAAGCCTCGACCTCGTCCGTGATGTCGATGATTTCCTGCCGCTTCTTCGTGGTGAAGGTCATGTAGGAAGTGTGGGTCTTCACGTCACCGGGCGCGCGCGGGAAGGAGTGAGGCATGCCAGGAGTCGGCGGCCCGCGATTCGAAGCGCGAGCGCCATTCGCCGAGCGTTGTTACGGAAGGGTCGAACACGATGGTGTCGCCGCCAACCTTCCCGGTCGTTCCCATCTCGCCGAATTCATCGCGCGTCACTGATCGGACCTTGCCGTCCTTGTCACGGAAGAAAATCAGGCCACTGGTAACCACAGCGGTGCCCAGCTTCGCTTCGAGGCTCTTCAACATCCGGAACAGTCCGTCAATTGAGCATCCCGATGCGCCAGCGCGGTTTTGATCGACCGCGATTGTGAGGAAGCGATCGTCTGTCCAACTTCGCGCGGCGCTCAGCGGGACGTCGTGCGCGGTCCAGTCAGTCAGGTAATTATCTACCTCCTGAAGCAGCGTGATCCTGGACGCATCGTTGACAGCGCGATCCACGCCGTAGACCCACACCCGGGCACTGTCCGGGAACTCATTAAACGGTGTCAGAAGCATTCTGCAAATCTATAGAGGAAGTCAGGGTCGTGGTCTTGGCCCTACAAAACTCCCCGGCGGTAACTCGAGCACCCGCCACATGTACCACGACCCCACGGTTCGATAAGGCGCCCACTTTGCTCCCGTTTCCAGCACCTTGGCCGGCTTGGGCAGTTTTCGCATGCGATACGCGAGCTGAATGCCCTTTTGCACGCCAAGGTCGAGGTCCGGCAGAACGTCCAGCCTGCCCAGGCGGAACATCATGAACATCTGAGCGCTCCATCGGCCAATTCCCTTCACCTGCGTCAGCGCCTCGATGATCCGCTGGTCGTCGAGTTCGTGAAGCGACTCGGTCGGCAGCGATCCGTCGAGTGTATGTTCGGCGAGATTTCGCAGATAGCTTGCCTTTTGATTTGATAAGCCCGCCCCACGCAGCACAGCATGCTCGGCGGCAACGATCTGCTGCGGCAGCGCGGTGTCTCTGTCGAAAAGAGCGATCACGCGGCTATGAATCGTAGCCGCCGCCTTTCCCGACAGTTGCTGGTATACGATCGAGCGGACGAGCGCGTCGAAGTGAGTGCCACCGGCCATTGCTCTGGGCGTGAAAGGCCCGACTTTGCCGATGACCTCCGCCATCACCGGATCGACACTTTGCAGGTGGGCGATGGCCTTGCGATGCTGCGTTGGAACTCGAGCCAGTCTATCCCCCTGTTCTGAAGAAGGTGATCGTGTCGCTCGCTAGTCCGACGCCGAAGACTCCACGCAGCTGTGTCGGCTCGATGAGGGTCCCTTCAAAATTGCCTGCACCGAGGAGCTCGATCGCTACCTGCGACACCAGATTGCGACCGATGAGATTTCCAAAGGCATTGCACGGGACATCGGGGAGGCACCCCCCTCCTCCACCGTCGCCCTTGGCCGACCAACCGCCGGAAACGATGCCGTTGCCTTCCTGAACAATTGTCATCTTGAATTCCGACAAGGCAAACTCGTGTGCAGAAGAGGTCCATATCCCGGCGAGGCTGGTCTTGGCCGGAGTCGTTGGCTCTGGCGCACAGGATGACAGCACGATTGCGGCGCCAGCAGCCGCCCATGCCGATGCGCTCAAATGTCTGAATCTCCTGCCGCTGCAGCTCAACTCGGCCTCTCCATGGATGGGTTCCTATTCCTGCTCGGCCGATCTTTGTGTTGCTGGAACGATCACCGATGGCAAGTATATTACTACGCTTCCGCGACCAATCACTACTCACGCCAGCACGACGGCTGCGGCCGAAGGGCTGACTGCGCTCACTAGTTGGAGCTCAACCATGAATTTTCGTAATCAGCATGCATTCACCCGGATAGCAGCTGTTGCAGCCACTACTATAGTATTCACCGCCCCTGTGCTGGCGCAGAACCCTGCCGCCCCAGCGCCCCCGGCCGGTCCCACATGCGAGATCGATAACGGAAAACCACAGGCCATTGCACGCGCAACATTCTCGATGGCCCGGGCGCAGGCAGCTCTCAAGACGGGCAACGCCACCAAGGATCTTCGCGACGTTGTATCGCTGGCCAGCGCGCCGTCCCTCGCGAAGGAGAACCCGGTGGGCCAGGCCTATCTGCTAGGACAGGCCTATATCCTCTTTCTCGACCAGCCCGGCATCACGCCAATAACCCCTCGCTCCTCCGTCGGTCTCACGACCGACCCAACAGCGACAATCGATCTTTTTGCCGCGGCCGATTCCGCCTGGCGAATTGTCGAGGCGGTTTCTCCCGGGTGTGTTGCCCTTGGCCAGCAATGGCGCCAGCAGAAAGCCTGGCTTGGTGTCACCAACGCGGCAATCAATGCGCTCAATGCCAACAAGCTCGATTCCGCCGAGTATCTGGCCAAGCGCGCGCTGATCCTCGATCGCACGGCGCCGTACGCCTACTCCGTTCTTGCCAGCGTTGCCAAAGCTAAAAAGGACTACCCCGCCGCCTCCGAATACTGGAAGAAAACACTGACGGCCATCGGCACCGACACAGCGTTCAATGACGTTCGCGATCGTACTCTCTATGATATCGCGGTCGTGAGCACCGAGCGCGCGCTGGCCGCAACAGGAGCCGAGAAGAAGACGCTCGCCCGTGAGGCGATTGACGCCTGGGGAGCGCTGCTTTCCCACTCTTCCGAAGACGTGCAGAACACTGCGGCCATCTTCAATCTTGCAAAGCTGTATATGGCTGCCGGCGACAGCATTTCTATTCCGAAGAGCTACGCACCACTCATTGCCCAGCCCGCCCACTATGGCGAAAACACCCTGATGCAGGCAGGTGTCGTTGCGTCGCAGAACAAGCATCCCGAGGATGCGGCAGCGCTCTTTGGCGCCGTCCTTGCGCGCAATCCATATCAACGTGACGCGTTGAACAACCTCGCCGCCAGCTACATCTTCACCAGCCAGTACGACAAGGTCTTCCCCATTGTCACCCGGCTGACGGACCTGGATCCAACCAATCCCGATAACTGGATGCTGTCGGCCTACGCGTACGCTGGTCTCCTCAAGACCACCAAACCCGGAAAGCTGAACAAGGAGTACACGGATTCACTGGTGTATTACAACGCCAAAGCCGACAAGATGACGACCAGGGTTTCGGTCACCGAGTTCAGCAGAACTGCTGAAGCGACAACATTGGTCGGAACAATCGAAAACAAGGGCACCGTCGCCAAGACCTACCCGTTGAGCGTCGACTTTCTCGACCGCACTGGACAGGTTCTGTTCACCGAGACAGTGACCGTCGGCCCCGTACCTCCCAAGGGCTCGAAGGAATTCACCATCAATCGTCCCAAGGGCGGCGTGGCGGCTTATCGCTACAAGCCGCTTATCTAGTCCGGTTTCGTCTTCACCGAATGGGAAAAAGGTGCGTCAGGCCGGCGTACCTTTTTTGTTGGTGGCTTTAATTTCAGCTTCCCGGCTGGTACGGTCCTTGACTACCTTCTGCCCTTGACCCACCACCAGATCTGGCCCGATGTTCTTTACATCGTCCGCCACGGAGAGTCGGCTGGAAACGTCGCGCGCGAAGCCGCCCTTCTCGCTGGTGAGCGCGAGATCGATCTCCACGTGCGCGATGTCGACGTTCCACTTTCAAAGCTCGGAGAGGAACAGTCCACGGCGCTGGGCCGATGGTTCGGTACGCTTCCTGATGACGTCAGACCGAACGTCATACTCACCTCGCCGTACTTGCGAGCGCGCACTACAGCGGCGATTGTCGCCAGAGCCGCCGATCTGGATGAGGATGCATATTCCCTGGTCGTCGACGAGCGGCTTCGCGAGAAGGAATTCGGCGTGCTCGACCGCCTCACCAGGGTCGGCATCGAAGCATACCACCCCGAGGAGGCGGAGTTTCGGCGGCTGCTCGGCAAGTTCTACCACCGGCCACCCGGCGGCGAGAGCTGGTGCGACGTCATACTCCGCCTTCGCAGCGCAGTGGAGATGATCTCGCGCGAGCACTGCGCCGAGCGGGTCCTGCTGGTTTGTCACTCTGTTGTCGTGCTCTGCATGCGCTACCTGCTCGAGCACATGACGGAAGAGCAGATTCTGGCCATCGATCGCACGAACGAGATCGCGAACTGCGCGGTCACGTCATATGAGCACGATCCGGCTGTGCGCCCCCGGGGGATGCTGCGCCTCAGGCTGTTCAATTTCGTTGCCCCTCTCGAGGAGGCGGGCGCGCCTGTTACGTCGAAGCCCGACGCCCAGGTCGCCGCGAAATAACGTTTGCAGGCCGTCTAGGGTTTCGGTGCCCGCCCCATAGTGCCGGGCATGTCGGCGACGATGTAAGCCATCACCGCCATGAGCGCTACACACTGCGCCATCTCCCGCGGATTGAGCTTGTCCATCGTGTCGGCTTCGCTGTGATGATACCAGAAATATCGAGTACCATCCACCGCCAGACTCACGGCGGGAACTCCGCGCTCGAACAGTGGCTCGACATCCGCCTCCGGGCCGCCCGCAACGACATTCGTCGCGCCAATGCTCGACAGCAGTGACGCGATGTCGCGGCCGATTGCGATCGCCGAGTCCGAGCCGCCAATACGATAGCCAAGTGGTTGGAAAACTCCGTTGTCCGACTCCATCGCCATCACGTGCTTTTCGAGCTCCGCGGAATGCGTGTCACGGTAAGCGAGACCGCCACGGGAGCCGTTCTCCTCGTTCGTCCACAGCACCACGCGAATCGTCCGGCGGGGCTTGAGTCCAAGCTGCTCGATCAGCCGCACCGCTTCCCATGCCGCAACACTTCCGCCGCCATCGTCCATCGCTCCCTGACCGACATCCCACGAATCGATGTGTCCGCCCAACACGACCACTTCATCAGGCTTCCCGGAGCCGACGATCTCGGCGACGATATTTCTCGACGGCGCGTCGGGGAGTGTCTGCGCCCCCATCTTGAGCGTCATCACTGTTTTGTCGCCACGATCGCTCATCCGGTGCAGCATCATCGCATCTTCTACACTCAGCGCCGCCGCGGGTATGCGCGCAATCGTCGTATCGTAGGACATTGCCCCGGTGTGCGGATTCTGCATGGAATTGGAGGCGACGCTCCGAATGAGCGCCGCCACTGCCCCCGCCCGCGCCGCGGTGGATGCAGCCGCTCCCCGATAGCGAACAGTCTCGCCGTAACTCACAAACGGCGCGTCGAACAGAACAATCTTCCCTTTGGCTTCTGCCTGCCTCTTCGCAAATTCGTCGAAGCTCCCCACAACCATGACGGCGGCAGTGATCCCACGCGGCGCAGTTCCCACGCTTCGTCCCAGTCCAAGCATATGGAGCCGATACGGCCGCGGGCTCACGAGCGTTGCCGACTCTTCGCCGCGAACCCAGTGTGGCACCATTGCTCTCTCGCCCCTCACGTTTTCCAGCCCATCCCGTTTCATCTCCGCCAGAATCCAGTCGATCGCTGCTTCGAGGCTCGCAGACCCGCTCAGCCGGTGTCCGAAGGTGTCGGTCAGCCGCGCAAGCCGATTGTAGGCAGAGCTGTCGGACAAGGCAGCAGCAAGCAATCGCGTTGCCGCAGGCCTGTATCTGTCCGCGAGAGGTGTAGCCGCCGCCGGCTGTTGAGCGATCGCCGTCGTGGCAAGAAGCATGGCGCCGGCAAACCCGGCCGCCGCGGGAAAAAGAGACTTCGAGATTGTCATGATGGTGGTTCGCCTTGAAGTGATTGCGACGTCGATTGCCGGTGCCCGAAAAGGAATTTATCCGGCGTGAAGTGCCGCTGCGCGCGCAATCATCGAGCTCGATCCCCCGGGATGGATCGGAAGACAGATGGTAAATGTCGTACCCTCGCCTGGGTTGCTCTTCACCGTCACGTCACCGCCGAGCAGCAGCGCAAGGCGCCGCGTGACCGTTAGGCCGAGTCCGGTGCCTCCGGCGCGCCGGGTCGCTTTCTGTTCCACCTGCCAGAAAGGCTCGAAGATCCGTTCGATGTGATCGGAGCTGATTCCTATTCCCGTATCCTCCACCGTTATCACCAACTGGTCGCCGCGCTGATCCCCTGACAGGATGATGCGCCCATGGTCGGTGAATTTGACGGCATTACTGAGCAGGTTGACGATCATCTGCCGGACTTTTACGGCATCGGTCTCAACCATTATCTCCTGAGGCGGCAGCATCACTTCGATGTGGAGTCCTCGGGCCCGCGCCAGCGATTCGACCAGCTCGGCCGACGGCTCGAGTAGACCGGTTAGGGAGACGCGTTCAATGTTGACTTCCTCGCGTCCGGCATCAATGCGTGTAAAGGTCAGAATTTCATCGATCAGTGAAAGAAGATGACGCGCGCTCGCCTTGATTCTTCCAAGCTGCTGGGACTGCTGCTCGTTGATCGGTCCCGTGATTCCATCGGCGAGAAGCTCCTGGTATCCCATGATTGCAGACAGAGGAGTGCGCAGCTCGTGCGACATGACAGCGAGGAAGTCACCCTTTGCTCCGTTTGCGCTCTCTGCTTCCGCACGTGCTTCCTCGGCTTCGGCCCTCGCCGTCTCTGCGTCGCGCCGCGCCTTTTCGGAACTCATTCGCGCTTCACGCTCGCGTACGAACAGCTCCGCGCGTTTCCTGTCGGTCACACGCAGAACCCGCGCGCTCCAGGCAACGAGCAGCAGAAATGTCACGATATCGGCTACCGCAAAAAGTGAAGTAGCCACCTCGCTGCTGAGGAGACCTGCTTCCTCTCCGGCAAGACGAAACATTCCGAAGAGAAAGGGAAGAATGATCGTTCCCGGCAGAAGCCGGCGCGCAACGACACCCGCCGCCCCGGTGTCCGTAACCAGGCCTGGAAGACCACGATGAAGCTGAGAGAACATCAGGCCAATGCCGAGTACTACGAATGCCACGGCAGATACGAGGGCCATGCCCAGCAATTCCTGCATGCTGTAAAAATCCCGCACGCCGAACGCGTATCCAACAAGAGCGACGAATGCAATCACGATTGCGCCAAAGGCCGCGATCTGCGAGCTGACACCGTCATTGCGCCGGTCACGCCGTAGAAGAAGCAAGCCGATCCCAAGACAGAGAAACGCCGCTGCCGAATTGACCGCCATTCGGATTGCGGATGTGCCGTTGGTGATTGTCGGCGCCGCCCTGCCACGCGGGTACACGATCAGATCGAGGCCGAGATTCGTCTTCAGCACATACTCGGCACCGGTGATGATGACAATCGCAATGACGAGAATGGCGAGCACGCGGGATAGCTCGGAAGCCCACCGCGGCGCAGTGGCGGGATGCGCGAGAAAGAGAGAGAGGCCCGTGAGGATGAATGTCACGGCCGTAATTGGAGCCATCTGCAGCGAGCCTTCCGCGACACGCAGCGGAGGGAAGCCAAAGCTCCACCCGACGAGCACGGCGACGCCGGTGACGACGCTTATTGCGCCCGCGCCGCGAGGCAACTCCTCAAAGAACCTGATGAACCTGTGGCGTTCCGCGGGAACGGTGGGACCTTCAGATACCGACATCCTGCTCTTACCTCACCAGCCCTGTCTCGCCCTCAGATCGGTAATCTGCCCGGCATGATGCTCGCCGTGCCCCGCGTAAGTTTCCAGCAGATCGTCCATTGTCACCTCACCCTGCTCAGGATGCATACCCGTTCGCGACCAGGCTTCAGCCGGCACCGATTCAAGAAGTTCTGACCATCTGGTATGCAGCCCGTCCAGCAGCCGCAGCGAGCTTTCCACCGGCCGACGTGAATCAGGCAGCGCAGCCCATACATCCTGGTCGTAGGTTTTTATCGTCGGGTGATCTTCTGTCAGGAGCCATTTGAAACGGAGGTACGCGTTGAGGTGCGAATCAGCAAGGTGGTGCACCACCTGTCTCGCTGTCCATGCTCCGTCACGGTAAGGGGTATCCAGCTGGCGGTCGTCCAGTCCGTTCACGGCATCGCGGATAACTGCTGGGAAGTCGCGAAGCGCCGCGATCTTGATGTTGCGTTCTTCCGGGTTGAACATTGGCGTTACGAGAAAGGTTACGAGCGCCTCCCTAGCGCAGCAATATCGGGACTTCAAAGCTACTCGCCCGAATCACTGGTCAATAGAGCAGTGATTCATATGGGAGCGCACTGGTCATACTAACGTTTATGGGCCTCAACGACCTCTCACATCTGCTCGCCGTTCTTTTCGCGCTCCTCGTAGCGACGAAAGTCTTTGGGGTTCTCGCACAACGACTGGGACAGCCGTCAGTTGTGGGCGAGCTCCTGGCGGGCGTCTTCCTTGGCAAATCGCTTCTCGGAATCCTCGACCCCGCTGATCCTGTAATTCACGATCTCGCCCAGCTCGGAGTGATCGTGCTGCTGTTCGAGATCGGACTCCACACCGATGTCCGCTCGCTTTTCAAGGCGGGCCCTGCAGCAATGGTCGTTGCGATAGTTGGAGTGGTGATTCCGTTCGGCCTTGGCTATGGGGTGTGCATCGCACTGGGACTTGCCGCGATACCGGCGGTAGTCACCGGCGCGGCCCTCACCGCAACGTCGATCGGCATTTCCGCGCGCACGCTGTCCGATCTTGGCCAGCTTCGCACCACCGAAGGTCAGATCGTGCTCGGAGCAGCAGTCCTGGATGACATCATCGGACTGGTGATTCTCTCCGTTGTCGCAGGGCTTGTCAGTGGTCGAGCCGTGAGCGTTGGCGGGGTTGCCCTGACGAGCGCGATTGCCGTGGGATTCATCGTCGTAGCACTCGTGCTTGGGAACCTGTTCGTGCCTCCATTCTTTCGCTTCGTGGACCGGGTTGAGGCATCGGGCACGCTCGGCATTGCCGCCCTGGCGTTCGCTTTCCTGATGGCAGCGCTGGCGGCGATGGCGGGGTCCGCCACCATCATCGGCGCATTCGCTGCGGGCTTGGTGCTGCATAACACACCACAGCGTTCACGCATCGACAGCGCAACAACATCGCTCGGACATTTTTTTGTGCCGATTTTTTTTGCAGTGGTGGGAGCAGCCGTGGAGCTCGGCACACTGGCCAACCTGCATGCCCTGGCAATTGGGGGCGCGCTCGTTGGCGTTGGCATTGCTGGAAAAGTCATCGCGGGATTTGGTCCCTTCTGGTTCAAGGGGCGCAAGCTGCTCATCGGAGTGGCGATGATCCCCCGCGGTGAGGTGGGACTGATTTTCGCCCAGATGGGCCTCGCCACGGCTTCGCTGACCTCTGAGCTCTACAGTGCGATTGCCTTGATGGTCCTCGTCACCACGTTCGTGACGCCGCCTTTCCTGGCACTGATGGTTCGGTCAGAGCAACACCACGCCGATATCTCGGAGCGGCCGGGCGATGGTGGGATTGACGACCTTGTCGCGGGCGCCGCACAACACCGGGATTAACCCCCGGTTGGCCTCGGCCGCACTGTCTGCACGTACATCCACATCGCGCGGATTTCGTCGTCC
>Ga0097691_1000542_pt1 | contig 32345 bp, 32 predicted proteins | sample NGESurdeep072012_8_FD_72858 | JGI IMG/M metagenome (GOLD analysis project Ga0097691, IMG submission 72858) | Arctic peat soil microbial communities from Barrow, Alaska - NGEE Surface sample 210-1 deep-072012 | ecosystem: Environmental > Terrestrial > Soil > Wetlands > Peat ... | reverse complement strand
TGAACTTTGCCACCAACGCCGGCTGGTTTATCGATCTGCCCGATAGCGGCGAGCGCGCCAATACCGATCCGGCGCTTGCGTTCGGCACGCTGGGATTCACCACCAACGTCCCCAATACCAGCGCCTGCACCGCGGGCGGTTACAGCTACCGCTACGTCCTCGACTATCGGACGGGCGCGCCGGTTTCCACCTCGACTACCGGAGTAACCGGGATACGCCTCGGCAATGCGCTGGCGACGCGCGGCGTATTCGTACGGCTGCCGAACAACACCGTGGTGCAACTCACCCGGCTGTCGGACGGAACGACGATGACCACCAACGTGCCCATCGGCGCTGGCAGCGGCGGCATCCGCAGGATTTCATGGCGCGAACTGATCCAGGATCAATGAGGGCAGGCGCGGCGCGGGAAGCTTCCGCGCCCGCGCGCCTGATCGCCGCCGTCGCGAGACCGTTTCTTGCGCGGTCAATGCTCGGCTGAAGCGCCGTTGGCAAGACCCTTGGGCAGGGGGAAGGTCACGCTCTCCTCTTTGCCCTTGAGCTGGGTGACGCGCTTCGCGCCCAGCGCCTGCAGTCTGGCGATGACTTCCAGCACCAGCACCTCCGGCGCCGAGGCCCCGGCGCTGACGCCGATGCGGTTGCGGCCTTGCAGCCACTCGGGGCGCAGTTCGGACGCCTTGTCGATCATGTGCGCCTCCACCCCCAGGGTCTGCGCCACTTCGCGCAGGCGGTTGGAGTTGGAGCTGTTGGGGGAACCGACCACGATCACCAGATCGCACTGGGGCGCCATGAATTTCACCGCGTCCTGGCGGTTCTGCGTGGCGTAGCAGATGTCGTCCTTCTTCGGTCCGATGATGCGCGGAAAACGTTTTTTCAGCGCCTCGACGATGGCCGCAGCATCGTCCACGGATAGTGTGGTCTGGGTAACGTAGGCAAGCTGGCCTGGATCCTCGACCTCGAGCCGCTCGGCATCGACGACCGTCTCCACCAGGTACATGCCGTGCGTCGCCTGCCCCATGGTGCCCTCGACCTCGGGGTGCCCGCGATGGCCGATCATCACGATGCCGCGGCCCTGCTCGCGCATCTTGGCAACCTCGACGTGGACCTTGGTGACCAGCGGGCAGGTGGCGTCGAACACCTTGAGGCCGCGCGCCTCGGCCTCGCGCCGGATCGCCTGCGACACGCCGTGGGCGCTGAATATCACCGTGCTGCCGGCGGGCACCTGGTCCAGTTCCTCGACGAACACCGCGCCCTTTGCGCGCAGGTCATCGACCACGAACTTGTTGTGCACCACCTCGTGGCGCACATAGATGGGCGCGCCGTACAGCTCCAGCGCGCGCTCGACAATGCTGATGGCGCGCTCGACGCCGGCGCAAAAGCCGCGGGGATTAGCTAGCAGGACTTCCATGATTGAACCCCAATGAATGAGTGGGCGGGCGACTGGTCAAAGCCGATGAGCGCGCTCATCGCGCTGCGCCCGCCCGCCTGGCACGCGGACGAAAACTGTCCACGATCAGCAGCACTGCGCCCGCGGTGATCGCCGAATCGGCCAGGTTGAACGCCGGCCAATGCCAGCCGCCAATGTGAAAATCGAGAAAATCGACGACGTAGCCGAGCGCGATGCGATCGAGGACATTGCCTATCGCGCCGCCCAGGATCAGGGCGAGCGAGAGGCAGAACAGTTTATCGCCCGCGTGGCGCGCCAGCAGCACGCCGATCACGACCATCGCGACGAGCGCGATGCCGATGAAAAAGCCGCGCTGCCAGCCCGCGGCGCTGGCGAGAAAGCTGAACGCCGCGCCCTTGTTGTACGTCAGCACCAGATTGAAAAACCCGGTGACGGCGCGCACCTCGGCATGGCCGAAACTGGCGCTGACCCAATACTTGGTAAGCTGGTCCAGCACCACCACCAGCGCCGCCAGAGCGTACCAGGAAGCGAGCTTACGCATACGCTCTCGGTTCGCCGGCGCCGTACAGGTTGGACACGCAGCGGCCGCAAAGTCCGGGATGCGCGGCATCGGCGCGGCCAACGTCATCACGATAATGCCAGCAGCGCTCGCATTTGGCGTGCGCGCTCGGGGTGACGATCACCGCTTCATCGGCGGCCGCGGCGACTGGCGTGAGCACCGCGCTGGAGGTGATCAGCACGAAGCGCAGATCGTCCTGCAGCGATTGCAGCAGCGCCAGCTTGCCTCCGCTCGCACGGATCTCGACTTCGGCCTGCAGCGAGGAGCCGATTTTCCCGGCGACACGCGCCTCCTCCAGTTGTTTCTGCACTTCGGCGCGGACGCTGCGGATTTTCCCCCAGCGCTCGAGCAGTTCCGGCGAATAACCCGCGGCCGGGAATTCGTCCCAGGTGTGCGTGAACACGGTCTCGTCCTTGCCGCCGGCGGTCACGGCCCAGATCTCTTCCGCGGTAAAAGAGAGGATGGGGGCCATCAGCCGCACCAGGCGCTGCAGGATCTGGTACAGCGCGTTCTGCGCCGAGCGTCTTGCCTTCGAGTCCTTGCCGGCCGTGTACAGCCGGTCCTTGAGAATATCGAGGTAAAACCCGCCCAGATCCTCGGAGCAGAAACCCTGCAGCTTCTGCGCCACGAAATGGAAATCGTAATTGTCGTAGTCGCGCATCATTTCCTGCTGCAGGGACTGCATGAGCGCGAGCGCATAGCGGTCGATCTCCAGCCATTCTTCGAGCGGCAGCGCGTGCGCCTTGGGGTCGAAGTCGGCGGTATTGGCGAGCAGGAAACGCAGCGTGTTGCGGATGCGGCGGTAGCTCTCGACCACGCGCTTCAGGATCTCGTCGGAGATCGACAGTTCGCCCGAATAGTCGGTTGCGGCCACCCACAGGCGCAGCACCTCCGCCCCCAGGGTGCCGGACACCTTCTGCGGCGCAATCACGTTGCCGAGCGATTTCGACATCTTGCGCCCGTGTCCGTCGACGACGAAACCGTGGGTCAGGAGCGCCTTGTAGGGCGGCCTGCCGTTCAACATGCAGGACACGAGCAGCGACGAATGGAACCAGCCGCGGTGCTGGTCGGAGCCTTCCAGGTACAAGTCGGCCGGGAACTGCAGCTCGGCCCCGTGCGAGCCGGCACCGGTCGTTTTGCCGTCTGGCCCGCCCATCACCGTCTGATGCGTCGAGCCGGAATCGAACCATACATCGAGCGTATCCTTGATCTTGACGTATTGCTCCGCTTCCGCACCCAGCAATTCCTTCGGATCCAGCGTCTGCCAGGCTTCGATGCCGCCCTGCTCCACGCGCTGTGCCACTTGTTCCAGCAGATCCAGAGTGTGCGGATGCAACTCGCTCGTTTCCTTGTGGATGAAGAACGGCATGGGCACGCCCCATTGGCGCTGGCGCGACAGGGTCCAGTCGGGACGGTTGGCGATCATGCCGTGCAGGCGCGCCTGGCCCCAGTCCGGATAGAAGCGCGTGTTCTCGATGCCGCGCAAGGCGGTAGCGCGCAAGGACTCGGCCGGTTTCGCGCCGCCGAAGCCCGGCGGCTCGTCCATGGCGGCGAACCATTGGGTGCTGGCGCGGTAGATGATGGGCGTCTTGTGGCGCCAGCAGTGCATGTAGCTGTGGACGTAATCTTCGGAGTGGAACAACGCGCCGACTTCCGCGATTTTCTTCACGATCTCGGGATTGGCCTTCCAGATCATCATGCCGCCGAAGAACGGCAGCGAGGAGACGAATTTCCCGTCGCCCATAACCGGCGTGAGGATCTGCCCGTCCTGCATGCCGTAGCGGCGGCAGGAATCGAAGTCTTCCACGCCGTAGGCGGGCGCGCTGTGGACGATGCCGGTGCCGGTGTCCAGCGTCACATACTCGCCCAGATAGATGGGCGCCAGCCGCTCATAGAACGGGTGGTGGAAACCGATCAGTTCGAGCGCTTTGCCCTTGCACGACGCGAGCGTCTCGCCGGCAAGCTGATAGCGCGCGAGGCAGGCGTCCTGCAGATCCGCGGCCAGGATCAGCAGCCCGCGTTCGGTTGCAACCAGGTTGTAGACGTGTTCCGGATGCGCGTTCAGCGCCTGATTGCCGGGGATGGTCCAGGGCGTGGTGGTCCAGATTACGATCCAGCCTTTTTCGGTCGGCAGTTTGGCCAGGCCGAAAGCCCTGGCGATTTTTTCCGGCTCGGCAAACGCAAAGCCGACGTCGATGGCAAAATCCTTCTTGTCCATGTACTCGACCTCGGCCTCGGCCAGCGCCGAGCCGCAGTCGAAGCACCAGTTCACCGGCTTCAGTCCGCGGTAGACGTAGCCCTTCTCCAATATCTTCCCCAGCGTGCGGATCTCGTCGGCCTCGTTGGCGTAGGCCATGGTCTGGTAGGGATGGCCCCAGTCGCCAAGCACGCCCAGGCGCTGGAAATCCTTTTTCTGTTGCTCGATCTGCAAAGTCGCATACGCCCGGCACAGGCTCTGCGTCTTCTCCACCGGCAGGTTCTTGCCGTGCTGCTTCTCGATCTCGCGCTCGATCGGCATGCCGTGGCAGTCCCAGCCCGGCACGTACACGGCGTCGTAGCCCGCCAGGTTGCGCGACTTGACGATGATGTCCTTGAGAATCTTGTTTACCGCATGGCCGATGTGGATGTCGCCGTTGGCGTAAGGCGGCCCGTCGTGCAGGATGAATTTGGGCCTGCCCTTGGAGGCGGCGCGGATTTTCTGGTACAGCCCTTCTTCCTGCCAGTGCTTGACCCATTGCGGCTCGCGCTTGGCAAGATCGCCGCGCATGGGGAAGGGCGTGTCGGGAAGGTTCAGCGTGTTCTTGTAATCAGCCATTTTGCATTTCGGAGGTTTCGATTGGTCGGTAGGTTTCAGGCGCATAGCGGCGGACAAAAGCGCGCCATGAATTCCGCGTTCACGCGCGCTCTTTCGCAGCCAAAAGCTCTTTGGCGATCTCGCAATCCTGCGCGATGCGCGCTTTTAGCGCCTCGAGGTCGGGAAATTTTTCTTCGTCGCGTATCTTATGCAGGAAATCGATGCGCAAATGCTGGCCGTAGAGGTCGCCGGCGAAATCGAACAGGTGCACCTCCAGTTTGGCGCGTCCGCTGTTGTCAACCGTCGGGCGCAGTCCCAGACTCGCGGCGCCGTCGCGCCTGTGCCCTTGCGCATCGAGGGTGCGAACGGCAAAAATCCCGGACAACGGCGGCCGGTTGTGCCGAAGCTGCACGTTGGCCGTGGGAAAGCCGATCTGCCGGCCGAGCTTGTCGCCATGCACCACCCGGCCGCTGATGCTGTAGGGCCGGCCGAGCAGCGCTTCGGCCTTGGCCAGCCGGCCCGCGGCCAGCGCCGCGCGCACCGCCGAACTCGACACGCGCACGCCCTCGAATTCGACCGTGGGCATCGCCTCCAGACCGAAGCCATATTTGCGCGACGCCTCCTGCAGCAGCGCAAAATCGCCGGCGCGCCTGGCGCCGAAACGGAAGTCGTCGCCGATCAGCAGCCAGCGCATGCCCAGACCGGCAAGCAGCACGCGCTCGATGAAATCCTGCGGCGACCTGCTGGCGTAGGCGCGATTGAAGCGGTTCACATGCACGCATTCGATGCCGTGCGCAGCAAGCAATTCCAGCTTCTCCCTCAGCGAGGTGAGCCGCGTCGGCGCCGTTTGCGGCGCGAACAGCTCGAGCGGATGGGGTTCGAAGGTGAGCACGCAGGCCGGCAGACCGAGCGCGTGCGCTTGGTCCTTGAGGCGCGCGAGCATCGCCTGGTGGCCCCGGTGCACGCCATCGAAATTGCCGATGGTAAGCGCTGTCGGCGACCGGCTGCGTTCGGAAATGGTGCGGCAAACCCGCATGTTCAGGATCAGATTTGAAAGGCTAAAATCCTGAATTATAGCGGCTTTCCGTCACCTCCGGAATACGAAATCCGACCCGCGCCGACCGCGGCTGAACTCAAGCCACCGCACCAGCGCGCGCGGCAGAAAAGCCTTTGAAGGCGAAAAAAATCGCGGCGAGAAACAGCAAGCAAAACCAGATGAGCGACCACTCGGGCACCTGCAACCCCAGGATCGGCTCATGCGGCGCCGTGCACTCGCCGCTCGCATGGAACAGCCAGGGCAACAGTTTGGCCGTCGGCAGGTTGTTCACGAACTGCTCCATCACATCGATGCCGCAGCCGAATTTTGGGTGATGCAGCGTCCAGACATGCCATATCGCGACACCCATGCCGGCAAGCGAGGCGAGCGCCAGTGCACCGGCATAGATCGCGGCGCCGCGGCGCCGCGGGTTGTGTATCGCTGCGGCGAGCGCGATCAGGCCGAACAGGAAAAACGCTTCGCGTTGCAGGATACAGAGGGGACAGGGCGCTTGTCCCTGGAGATGCTGCAGAATCAGGGCTTCGGCGAGCAGCGCCAGGGGAATCAGCGTGAACGCTGCAAACACCCGTCTCGGGGTCAACTCGAATTTCATCTGGTTCGTCGCCTTGGCTCTTAGCCGAGCTTGGGATTGAGGGTGTAAATACCGGTGAGGCTGGCCTTGGCCAGCACATGGCCCTCGATCGCCTTCAGCACGTCGCCACCCTTGAATATACCGCTCACGGGGCAGCGTGCGCTGTCCAGCGCATACAGCGTGAACACGTAGTGGTGCAGAATCTCGTCGTTCCAGGGCGGGCACGGCCCGTCGTAGCCGAAGTAGTTGCCGCTCATGTCCTTGTCCCCGGCAAACCAGGCGGTATAGTCGTTGAGTCCCTGGCGCGTGGCGTGCTTCGCCTCCGGTCCCTTCTTGCCGCGCGCGCTGATGCCATCCGAAAACTCGGCTTCTGCGATCGAACTCATGCTCGAGGCGAGGTCCACCAGAACCCAGTGGTAAAAGTCCACGCGCGGCAGGCTGGCCGGAACGCTGCGACCCTCCTTGTTCACATCATCGCCTTTACTCGGCACGTCGTAATCGTGGCAGATCAGGACAAAGGATTTGGTATCCGCCGGGGCGCCGCTCCAGCCGAGCTGCGGATTGCGGTTGGAGGACAACTTGATGTGGTCGGTCGCATTCGGCACCGCGAATGCGCAGGCGCCGGGAATGCGCTGATTGTCGCCGAAGCTTGAGCTGCTGAGTTTCATCTTCTACCTCCTGCATGGGAATGATTTCAACGCCAGGGCCGCGAAAAAACGCAAAGGACCTGTTTCAAAATGAGGGGATGCCTCCCCTCATGCTCCCCTAGATTGGCGCGTTGCAAAATTCATTTTGCAACGGGTTCAAAGGAAGGCAATGCAAAATTTCCTTGTATCCCTTGCACCCTTTGGGTTCAAATTTATTCTTTAGTTCAGCCGCGCGCACACCAGCCGCAGCGCCGCGGCCTTGTCCTTGATTTCGCCCACATCCGGCGCCTCCGGGCGCCGATCCAGGTAATCCTGCAAGTCGGCGAGCGCCGCGCGGAAGCAGTCGAGCTTGTAGTAGGCAAGGCCCCGGTCGCGCACCTCCTCGGCCGCATGCGGCGCCACCATGACCATGCGCTGCATCACCTTCAGCGTATTCTGCGCCTGCTCTGACTGCAGGTAAATCCCTTTGAGGTTGCGCAGCACGCGCGCCAGAATCTGCCGCGACGAGGCAGCTTCCAGAAACTGCGGCAGCGGCAGCGTGTCAGCGTCGCGCTGCGGCAGCACCTGCGCCAGGCGCGCGCGCAGGTCCGATTCCGATTGCGCCTCCCCGCCGCAGAAAGGGTCGATCACGAGCTGGCCCCCGGTCACGCGCAGCTTTACCAGAAAATGCCCGGGGAAGGACACACCCTGCAAGCGCAGGCCCAAGCGCCCGCCGATCTCCATGTACAGGATCGACAGCGTGATCGGGATACCCGTGCGCCGCTCCAGCACTTGGTTGAGATAGCTGTTGCGCGGATCGTAATAGTCGCCGGCGTTTCCGCAAAAGCCCTGCTCGTTGAACAGATACCGGTTCAGCACCATCACCTTCTGCTCGGCGAATGCGTCGCTCGACAGGCGGCCCTTCACCGTCGCGGCGAGCGCATCGATCCGCGCCAGGTAATGCACGACGTCCAGGTCGGGATAAGCATCCTGCGCGATCAGCAGGCAGGCCTCGGCAAGGCTGAAATTCTCCCTGCACAACAGCGCGGAAAACTGGTCCAGTCGGTATTCCATAGAGTAACGACTAACCTGACGACTAACTAATCTGCAGCGCGGCGCGCGAAATCCCCGATGCGAAAGCCGAGCAACCACAAGCTGGCAAAGTAAACGCCGGCACCCAGGCACACTATACCAACTAAGCCTGCCACCCGGTACTGCCAGGCGGCGCCTAGCCACCAGCCGTCGCTACCCATCGCTCCCCACAGCGCCGCGGCCATGACCGCGAGCGCCAGCGCCAGCTTGTAGGTAAACTCCGGCCAACCGGGCTGCGGCCGGTAGATGCGGTGCTGGCGCAGCTTGTAGTAGAGGAGGCCGGCGTTGAGACACGCGCCCAGGCCGATCGCCAGCGCGAGGCCCGCGTGCTTGAGCGGCCCGATCAGGGCGAGGTTCATCAGCTGCGTGGTAACGAGCGTGATGACGGCGATTTTCACCGGCGTGCGGATGTTCTGGCGCGCGTAGAATCCCGGTGCCAGCACTTTCACCAGAATCAGCCCGAGCAAGCCGATACTGTAGGCAACCAGCGCCTGGCGCGTCATCCACACATCCTCGACGCTGAACTGGCCGTAGCGGAACAGCGTGCTGATGAGCGGCACCGCCAGCAGCGCCAGCGCCACGGCCGCCGGCAGCGCAAGCAGCAAAGTCAGGCGCAGACCCCAGTCGAGCAGGCGGCTGTACTGCTCGGTGGCATCGCTCGAGTAATACTTGGACAGGCTCGGCAGCAGGATGGTGCCCAGCGCCACCCCCAGCAGGCCGGTGGGAAATTCCATCAGCCGGTCGGCGTAATAGAGCCAGGACACGCTGCCGTTGGCGAGAAACGAAGCGAAGACGGTGTTGATCAGCAGCGACAGCTGGGCGATGGAAACGCCAAACACCGCCGGCCCCATGAGCTTGAGGATGCGGCGAACACCCGGGTCCGAAAAACCCGGGCGCAGGCGCGGCAGCATGCCGATTTTTGCCAGATAGGGCAGCTGGAACGCGAGCTGCAGCACGCCGCCAAGAAGCACCGCCCAGGCCAGCACCAGCACCGGCGGCCGGAAATACGGCGCCAACACCAGCGCGCAAAAAATGAAGCTCAAGTTGAGCAGCGTCGGCGTAAATGCGGGAACGGCAAAGCGGCTCCAGGTATTGAGGATGCCGCCGGCGAGCGACACGAGCGAGATGAACAGCAAGTAGGGAAAGGTGATGCGCAGCATCGCCACCGTGAGCTCGAATTTCTCCGGCGTGGCGGAGAATCCGGGGGCGCTGACGTAGATGATCCACGGCGCGGCGAGGATGCCGATGGCGCTGACCGCGACAAGGACGAGCACGAGCACGCTCGCCGTTCGGTCGACCAGCAGCCTGGCCTCAACCTCGCCGTTCCTGGTCTTGTATTCGGCCAGGATGGGCACGAAGGCCTGGGAGAAGGCGCCCTCGGCGAACAGGCGCCGCAGCAGGTTGGGAATGCGGAAGGCGACGAAAAACGCGTCCGTCGCGAGGCCGGCGCCGAACAGGCGCGCGATCACGGCGTCGCGCACGAAACCGAGGATGCGGGACACGAGGGTCATGCCGCCCACCGTGGCGAGCGCGCGCAGAAGATTCATGCCCCGATTATACGAAAATGCGCTTGCGTAACAGGGACTAAATCAGTATCATTGCGCGCTTTCGTGTTCCTTACTTGGGTTTCATCATGGCCAATACAGATTCGGCGCGCAAGCGTGCCCGCCAAGCCGAGAAACAGCGGCGGCACAACGCCAGCCTGCGCTCGACGCTACGCTCGGCGGTCAAGGACGTGAACAAGGCAATCGCAGGCGGCGACAAAGCGGGCGCGAAGAAGGCGCTGAGCCAGTCTTCGAGCATCGTCGACCGTATCGCCGACAAGAAGATCATCCACAAGAACAAAGCCGCGCGCCACAAGAGCCGCCTGGCCGCCGCCATCAAGGCGATGGCTTAAATTTCGAACCGCACGAACAAAGACAAAGCGGCCGGCTTAACGCCGGCCGTTTTGTTTCCGGCGTTCCCGCCCGCGCCTGCTTCCAGCGATCGACTGGCGCACCCGTGCACAAATCCCGGGCAAAAAACGCGGGCAATGAGAAAAAATACCGTTGGAACATAAATTTGCGTTGAGTTGATAGAGCGCATATGCTATAGATCCCTTAAGCGCTTGAATGAGGGGGGCTTTGTGTCATCTTCAGCGATTATAAAATACGGGTTCCGCATTCGCACACGCACTGGATTGATTGTGGATAACCTGTTGATACACGGCAGGGACGAAATCGATGCCGAGCGCAAACTGCGCCAGATGTATCAGTATTGCAAGATACTGGAATGCACGGTGCACAAACCCGGCAACAGGGTCCACCTCGCCGCAGCAAGGTAGATGCGAGCCCGCCATTTCACCAATGCAGCCGCGGTGCTGGCGCTATGCTGATGGCTGTGGCAGTGTGTTAAAATAATTTACAGAAGCTTCGGGCACACGGCGGCATTTGCCGCCGTGTGCGTTTTGTTTTAGAACTGTTACAAAATGAGGGGACCGAGGGGGAAACGGAAGGGGCCCATCCCTTCCTTGGCCCCTCATACTCCCCTAATTCGGAGGCTGTTTCAGTCGTTCTGAAGCAGCCTTTTAGGACGTGGCGATGTCGCACGTAATGAACACCTACGCCAGACTGCCCGTGGCCTTCACCCACGGCCAGGGCGTCTGGCTGTGGGACGCGCAGGGCAAGCGCTACCTGGACGCCCTCGGCGGCATCGCCGTGAACACGCTCGGCCACGCCCACCCCAGGCTGGTGAAAACGCTCAACACGCAGGCAGGCAGGCTGATTCACACCTCCAACATCTATCAGATCACCGAGCAGGAAAATCTTGCCGACAAGCTCGCCGCGATCAGCGGCATGGACAAGATTTTCTTCTGCAATTCCGGCTGCGAGGCTAATGAGGCCGCGATCAAGATCGCGCGGCTGTACGCCAAGGGCAAGGGTGTCGAGAATCCCGCCATCGTGGTGATGGAGAAGGCCTTTCATGGCCGCACGCTGGCCACGCTTTCGGCCACCGGCAGCCGCAAGGTGCAGGCCGGTTTCGAGCCGCTGGTGTCCGGCTTCGTGCGCGTGCCCTACGACGACCTGGAGGCGGTGCGCCAGGTGGCGCAGCACAACCGCAACGTGGTCGCCGTTCTGGTCGAACCGATTCAGGGCGAAGGCGGCATCAACGTCGCGCACTTCGAGTACCTGCGGGGCCTGCGCGCGCTGTGCGATGAATACCAGTGGCTGTTGATGCTGGATGAGATCCAGTGCGGCCTCGGCCGCACCGGCAAGTGGTTCTTCTATCAGCACGCCGGCTTTCATCCCGACGTGGTCACCCTGGCCAAAGGCCTCGCCGCCGGGGTGCCCATCGGCGCCTGCCTCGCCAAGGGCGCCGCAGCCGAGGTATTCAAGCCGGGCAACCATGGTTCCACTTTCGGCGGCAATCCTTTCGCCTGCGCCGCGGCGCTCGCGACACTCGACATCATCGAGCAGGAACAACTGCTCGACAACGCGACCAAGGTCGGCGATGCCATCCGCGCCGGCTTGACCACGGCGCTGGCTGGAATCAAAGGCTTGGTTGCGGTCCGCGGCATGGGCCTGATGCTGGGCATCGAGCTCGACCGGCCCTGCACCGAGCTCGTCGGACGCGCGCTCGAAGCCGGGCTGCTTATCAACGTCACCGCGGACAAGATCGTACGCCTGCTGCCGCCGCTCATCATGAGCCTGGACGAGGCGCGCCAGGTGGTCGATATCCTCTCCGCCCTGATCCGGGACTTCCTCACCCAGCCGGCCCCGGCGCACTGACGCCGGAGGCGCATCATGAAGCTGCGGCATTATCTGCAATTCAGCGATTTTTCCGGCGCCGAATACGAGCACCTGCTCGAACGTACACGCTGGATCAAGTCCCAGTTCAAGCAATACAAACCCTATCACCCGCTGGTCGACCGCACGCTGGCGATGATTTTCGAGAAGCAGTCCACGCGCACGCGCCTGTCGTTCGAGGCCGGCGTGCAGCAACTCGGCGGCTCGGCCATATTTCTCAATACCCGCGATACCCAGCTCGGGCGCGGCGAACCGGTGGAGGATATGGCCCAGATCGTGTCGCGCATGGTCGACATCGTCATGATCCGCACCTTCGAGCAGGCGATCCTCGAGCGCTTTGCCGGGATTTCGCGCGTGCCGGTGATCAATGGACTCTCCAACGAATATCACCCGTGCCAGGTGCTGGGCGATATTTTCACCTTTATCGAGCACCGCGGCCCGATCGGCGGCAAGACGGTGGCATGGATCGGCGATTCCAACAATGTCTGCAATACCTGGATGCAGGCGGCGGCGATATTCGATTTCAACCTGCACGTCTCCACCCCGCCCGGTTACGAGGTGGAAGCGGAACGCGCCGGGATCTACGGCAAGAACCATTACGGGCATTTCGCCGATCCGATGGAGGCGGCGCGCGGCGCCGACCTGGTCACCACCGATGTCTGGACCAGCATGGGCTTCGAGGCCGAGGACGCCGAGCGCAAGCGCGACTTCAGCGACTGGCAGGTCGATGCCGACATGATGCGGCTGGCCGGCCCCGACGCATTGTTCATGCACTGCCTGCCGGCGCATCGCGGGGAAGAAGTATCCGCGGACGTGATCGACGGGCCGCAGAGCGTGGTCTGGGACGAGGCCGAGAACCGCCTGCATACGCAGAAAGCGCTGATGGAATTCCTGCTGCTGGGAAAGATCGCATGACCGGCTTGAGACGCTCACCGCAAGCCGTTGTTGCTTTTATCCATAACCGTGTTTTTGGTACGGATGCGCCTTTTATCCGTACCAAAAACACGGTTGGCGCGCGCAGCGCGCAAGTCCGTTGGCGACATGCTGCGGTATTTCTGACCAGTATTTAGCTTCACCATCCCAATTCATCATCTTTCGAGTGGCTAAATGGCAATCAAGAATAGCGCGGTAAAAAAAGTCGTGCTCGCCTACTCCGGCGGGCTGGATACCTCGGTCATCCTCAAATGGCTGCAGGACCAGTACGGTTGCGAGGTGATCACGTTCACCGCCGATATCGGCCAGGGCGAAGAGCTCGAGCCGGCGCGAAAAAAGGCGAAGCAGTTCGGCGTCAAGAAAATCTTCATCGACGATTTGCGCGAGGAATTCGTGCGCGACTTCGTCTTCCCCATGTTCCATGCCAACGCCATCTACGAGGGCGAATACCTGCTCGGCACGTCGATCGCCCGCCCGCTCATCGCCAAGCGCCAGATCGAGATCGCGCGCATGACCGGCGCCGATGCCGTCTCGCACGGCGCCACCGGCAAGGGCAATGACCAGGTGCGCTTCGAGCTCGGCTATTACGCTCTGGAGCCCGACATCCGCGTTATCGCACCATGGCGCGAATGGGATCTCGGCTCGCGCGACAAACTGGTCAAATACGCCGAGAAGCACGGCATCCCGGTGGAAGGCAAAAAGAAAGGCGGTTCGCCCTACAGCATGGACGCGAATCTGCTGCACATTTCCTACGAGGGGCGCATCCTGGAGAACCCGGCCAAGGAGCCGGAAGAGGACATGTGGCGCTGGACCGTATCGCCCGAGAACGCGCCGGCCCGCGCCGAATATGTCGAGCTTGAGTACAAGCAGGGCGACATCGCCGCCATCAACGGCAAGAAGCTGTCGCCGGCGACGGTGCTTCAAACCCTCAACAAGCTGGGCGGCAAGCACGGCATCGGACGGCTGGATCTGGTCGAAAACCGCTACGTCGGCATGAAGTCGCGCGGCTGCTACGAAACCCCCGGCGGCACCATCATGCTGCGCGCGCATCGCGCCATCGAGTCCGTGTGCCTGGACCGCGAGGTCGCCCACCTCAAGGACGACCTGATGCCGCGCTATGCCGCGCTGATCTACAACGGCTACTGGTGGAGCCCCGAGCGGCGCATGCTGCAGACCATGATCGACGCCTCGCAGGCCAATGTGAACGGCTGGGTGCGGGTCAAACTGTACAAGGGCAACGTGATCGTCGTCGGCCGCGACTCGAAGACCGATTCCCTGTTCGATCCGAACATCGCCACCTTCGAGGATGACCGCGGCGCATACGATCAGATGGATGCCGCCGGCTTCATCCGCCTCAACGCGCTGCGCATGCGCATCGCGGCGAATCTGCGCCAGCGTTCGAAAAAATCGTAGACGCCGCCGGAAGGCGATTCGCCTTCCCGTTGCTACGAAGTTGCGATGTTGCGCGGACGAAATGCCGCCCGTCCGCAATCGGCGATCTTGGAAAGAAGCAAACCCCAAACCGTTGTTGCCTTTATCCATAACCATGATTTTGGTACGGATGCGCTTTTCATCCGTACCAAAAACATGGTTGGCGCGCGGAGCGCGCAATGGTTGCGCGCATACATCGGCAGACGCGGGAGGATACGTCGGACTGCGGCTAACTAGCTTGCGCGGACGGCGTCCCGTCCGCGCGGATCACCGATTGCGCGCGGATGAAAAACATATCCGCGCACAATCGGCGATCTTGGATAAAAGCCAACCCGAGCGGTTATTGCCTTTATCCGGGTGCCGCCCCGTTCAAGCTGCCTTCTTGCGATTGAGTTCCAGCCGGGCGTCCACTAACGCAACGATCTCGTCGAGTACCTTGGACTGCATGCCCTTTTGCGCCGCGACGGTCTTGACTAGGCGGTCCACCCGCTCGATGTTGAGCGCGCCGCCGAATAGGGCGCGCGCCGCGGAGGACGGGCTGGCGAGCCCTTGTGCGGCGGCGGCATATTTTTCGAACGGCACCATGTCCTTTTCTTGAGCGCCCAAAGACACGCACAGCTTCACCACCCAGTTGTAGGTTGCACGCGTGGCTTCGAGGTCGCTGTGCACGGCTTCCTTGATCGACCGCATCGCGTCCTTCTGGATGCAGCGATAATTGCCGGCGCAAAGCATCGCCCATTTTGCCAGCGGCACGAACACGGAGTCGTGCACCTTGAGCTTGACCGGCAGCTCGACCAGGCCGGAGCCGGTATCGAAGCGCACGGCTTCGATGTCCGCCTGGAGCTGGCGCAGCATCGCGGTGTGCGCGTCCGAATCGAAGCGCGCGCATTTGAAGTTGGTCGGCAACCGGACTTGCAGCACGTTCACCTTGTCCTCCGGCGGGCGGAAGGCCTGCGGGTCCGGGCTGCACAGCGTCATCAGCTTGGGATCAAAACTGTCCCACACGCTCGCGTCGGTGTAGGCGCCGCGGCAGGCATCGGCATTGAGCCCGGGAATGCGCTTGAGGTAAGGCAGCGGCGGCATGTTCATGATCGACATGCACGGCACCTTCGATTTCGCCACCGCGTCGAGCAGCTCGCGCACACCGGGCGACTTGTACTGCGGTTCCTGCATGGCCAGCGCGACCAGGTCGTAGTCCGACGGATTGACCCCTGCCGTGCCACAGGCGGTCAGCTTGCCGGGCGCCTTGCGCGAATCGAGCTCGACCAAGCCTTCGCGGCCCTTGACCGGCAGGCGCACGATCGCGCCTTCCTTGTTGATCAGTTCCGCTTCGGCGGGCAGGCACACCAGCTTCACTGCATGCCCCGCGAGCGCCAGCTTGGTTCCCAAGAGCGAGCCGTACGACGCGCCCAGGATCAGAATGTTGTAGATCTTTTTCATGCAAGTCTCCTTTTGAGTGGCGGTAGCTTGTGGGATTCCGTGTTCCGGATTATGAAATTCCACATTGCGTGCTGGAATCGCTATAGTACTCACATCGCTGCCACAGGGCAACCGACATGAGCGTCGCGCGAGCCGCGGTCACACTATGCAGCCTGCGCATCGCAGCGATCACAGGCTGGTATAATTCGCCGATGCGCTGCAGCCGGCGCGCTGTTTCCGGCGCAGGCGACCACCCACCCGACGCAATAAAGGCAAAGCATGCCCTCCTTCGACATCACTTCGGAAGTCAACAAGGTCGAACTGAAGAACGCGATCGAGCAGTCGAACAAGGAGATCGCGAATCGCTTCGATTTCAAAGGCTCGGATGCGCGGATCGAACAGTCCGAGCTCACCCTGAGCGTCTATGCCGACGACGAGTTCAAGCTGAAGCAGGTGATGGACGTGTTCACCGGCAAATGCGCCAAGCGCGGCGTGGACGTGCGCGCGCTCGAACTTAAGGAAATCGAGAAAATCAGCGGCGACAAGATCAAACAGACGGTCGAGGTCAAGAACGGCGTGGAGTCGGAACAAGCGAAGAAGATCGTCAAACTGATCAAAGACAACAAACTGAAGGTGCAGGCGAGCATCCAGGGCACGGCGGTGCGCGTTTCCGGCGCCAAGAAGGACGATCTGCAGACGGCGATCCAGTTGGTCAAAAAATCCGTTACCGATATCCCGCTGCAGTTCCAGAATTTTCGGGACTAGGCCAAGGCGACGGCAAGATTGCGTCGTCCGTCCCGCACGAGGGCGTATTCATCCGCCCCCCTTCATCTGCGATCAAGCCCCTCGATCCAGCGCGCGTAAAGTCGCGCCGCCACGCCGTTCAAAACCGCTACCCGAGCCTGCAGGTGGCTTTCGATCTCGTTCACCGGCTGCACCGTCGCGCAAACCGAGCGTTCTATCACCCTGCTTCCAGACTGACACCAGCTCCGGATCATCTCCTGCGTCATCTCGACATGGCATTGCATGCCGAGGTGCTTGCCCAGCGCAAAGGCCTGATTGCCGCAATGCGGACTGGATGCGACGCGCGTGGCGCCCGGCGGAATGGTGAAGGTCTCGCCATGCCAATGAAAAGAGAGAAAGCCCCGCTTATCACCAAACCACGCGCGCGCCTGCTCGTTGTCGGCAATGTCCACCCGGCCCCAACCGATTTCCTTCTGCGGGCTGGCACCGACCGTACCGCCCAGCGCCTTGGACATCAGCTGCGCGCCGAGGCAGTGCCCCAGCACCGGCACTTGCTGCTCCACCGCAGCGCGAATCAGCTGCAGCGCCGCGGGGATCCAGGGCAGGTCGTCGTTGACGCTTATTGGGCCGCCCATGAAAGCGAGTCCGGAAAATTCGCCCGCAGACGCAGGCACCGCGTCCCCGGCATCGATCTTCACCAGCTTCCAGTCAATCGAATGCGCTTCCAGGTATGTGGCAAAATAGCCGGGGCCCTCGGTAGGGCTATGGCGGAATATGGCGACCGGTTTCACGATGAAGTCCTGGATGGTTCGTTGCGGGAATTTTAGCCTGAGATTGATGACGCTGGCAGGTTTAAGCATGCCGGCATTCGCCGCCGACGTCACCCTGGTCGGGCTGATCGGCGCCAAAGCCATCGTCGTCATCGACGGCGGGGCCCCGCGCTCGCTGGCGCCGGGGCAGAAGACCGCCGAAGGCGTGGTATTGCTCGGCACCGAGAAAGAAGCCGCCAGCTTCGAAATCGAAGGCAAGAAACGCACGCTGCACATGGGGCAGGCCTATTCGGCCGCCGCCCGCGCCGGCAGGCAAAACGTCACCCTCGGCGCCGATCCGCGCGGCCATTTCCTCACCATGGGATCGATCAACGGCGGCAGCGTGCGCTTCCTGGTCGACACCGGCGCGACGCTCGTCGCCCTGCCCGCCGCCGAAGCCAGGCGCCTCGGGATTAATTACCTGCAGGGCCAGCGCGGCCAGGTGCAGACCGCCAACGGCGCGGCCGTGGCCTACCGCGTCAAGCTCGATACGGTAAGAATCGGCGACATCGAGGTCAACAACGTCGATGCGGTGGTGAGCGAGGGCGACACCATGGGCGTGACCCTGCTGGGCATGAGCTTTCTCAACCGCATGGAAATGAAGCGCGACGGCCAGAGCATGACGCTGACCAAGCGTTACTGAAGCATCGGAACGGCGGAGATGCGGCGGCGTTTTTCACCGCCCCGCCGCCCGTCGGGCATTACTTCTTTTTCTTGTCTTTCTCTATCAGCGCATAGGCTGAATGGTTGTGAATGGACTCGAAATTCTCCGACTCCACCACGTACCACTCGATGCGCTCATCCTGGTTGAGTACGGCGGCGACATCGCGCACCATATCTTCGACGAACTTGGGATTGTCGTAGGCATGCTCGGTGACGAATTTCTCGTCCGGGCGCTTGAGCAAACCATACAGCTCGCACGAAGCCTCCTTCTCGACCACGTCGACGATGTCCTCGATCCAGACGAAGTCGCTGGTGCGCGCGGTGACCGTCACATGCGAGCGCTGATTGTGCGCGCCGTAGGCGGAAATTTTCTTCGAGCAGGGGCACAGGCTGGTCACCGGCACCAGCACCTTCATGGTGAAGCGGTGCTTGCCCTGATCGACGTCGCCGATGAAAGTCACCTCGTAGTCCATCAGGCTCTCGACCTTCGATACCGGCGCCGCCTTATTGACGAAATAGGGAAAATTCATCTCGATGTGGCCCGACTGCGCCTCGAGTTTTTCCATCATCTCGCCCAGCATGCGCTTGAACGTATCGACCGAGATCTCGCGCTCGTGTGCGTTGAGTATCTCGACGAAACGCGACATGTGCGTGCCCTTGAAATGGTGCGGCAGGCGCACGTACATGTTGAAGTTGGCTATGGTGTGCTGCACGCCACCGGAACGCTCGCTCACCTTTACCGGATGGCGGATGGACTTGATGCCGACCTGGTCGATGGCAAGCCGGCGCGTGTCCTGGGAACTTTGAACGTCGGCAATGGCTAGAGGATCACGGGTGTTCATCAGAGAACCCTTCCTGGGACAGTCGCAGCGCGAGCGCCGCAACAACGAGCCGATTTTAACACGATAGCAACGCGCGGCCGGCGCTCAGGCGCCCAGGCGCGATCGTATGGCGGCGAGCAGTCCGGCCTGGTCCAACCCGACCGCAGCCAGCAGCAGGCCGGTATCGCCGTGGTCGATGAACTTGTCGGGCAGGCCCAGGTGCAGCAGCGGTCGCGTCAGCCCGGCGGCGGCAAGACATTCAGCCACCGCACTGCCGGCTCCGCCCATCACCGAACCCTCTTCCACCGTCACCAGCAGTTCATGCTCCCGGGCCAGTTGTTTGACCAGGCCTGCGTCCAAAGGTTTTACGAAGCGCATGTTGGCCACCGTGGCGTCGAGCGCTTCCGCGGCCTCGAGCGCGGGCTTGAGCATGCTGCCGAAAGCGAGGATGGCGATTTTGGCTCCTTGCCGGCGCAACTCGGCCTTGCCTATTGGCAGCGCCTGCATTTCTTTCCTCAGCTCGACGCCCGGGCCGGCCCCGCGCGGATAGCGCACCGCCGCCGGCGTGCTCAGTTGGAATGCGGTGTAGAGCATCTGCCGGCACTCGTTCTCATCGGCGGGCGTCATCACCGTCAGATTGGGAATGCAGCGCAGGTAGGCGAGATCGAACGCACCGTTGTGCGTGGCGCCGTCGGCGCCGACCAGCCCGGCACGGTCGAGCGCGAACACCACCGGTAGATTCTGGATCGCCACGTCGTGGATCAGCTGATCGTAGGCGCGCTGCAGAAAAGTCGAATAGATCGCCACCACCGGCTTCATGCCCTCGCAGGCCAGCCCCGCGGCAAAGGTCACCGCGTGCTGCTCGGCGATGCCGACGTCGAAATAGCGCTCCGGGTATTCCTGCGCGAAACGCACCAGGCCCGAGCCTTCGCACATCGCCGGAGTGATGCCGATCAGGCGCTTATCCAGCGCGGCCATGTCGCACAGCCAGTCGCCGAAAATCTGCGTGTAGGAGGGCTTGCCGCCCGGCTTGCCGCCGACGATGCCGGCGTCGGGCTGAAACTTGGAAACGCCGTGGTAGAGCACCGGATCGACCTCGGCCAGCTTGTAACCCTGGCCCTTCTTGGTCACCACATGCAGGAACTGCGGGCCTTTCAGCTCGCGGATGTTCTTCAGCGTCGGGATCAGCGAGTCCAGATCGTGGCCGTCGATCGGACCGATGTAGTTGAAGCCGAACTCCTCGAACAGCGTGGAAGGCAAGGCCATGCCCTTGGCATGCTCCTCGACGCGCCGAGCCAGCTCCCACAGCTGCGGCACCTTGCCTAATACCCGCTCGCTCGCCTTGCGCGCCGCCCCATACAGCCCGCCCGAGAGCAAGCGCGCCAGGTATTTATTGAGCGCGCCCACGGGCCGCGAGATCGACATATCGTTGTCGTTGAGAATCACCAGCAGGTCGGTGTCCATGACGCCGGCGTTGTTCAGGGCCTCGAAAGCCATGCCGGCCGACATGGCGCCGTCGCCGATGATCGCCACCGCGCGGCGGTGTTCGCCTTGCAGCCTGGCCGCCTGCGCCATGCCCAGCGCCGCGGAAATGGAGGTGCTGGAGTGCGCCGTGCCGAAAGTGTCGTATTCGCTTTCCGCGCGCCGCGGAAAACCGGAGATGCCGCCTAGCATGCGCAGTCTGGCCATGGCCTCGCGCCGCCCGGTGAGAATCTTGTGCGCGTAGGTCTGGTGGCCCACGTCCCACACCAGCCGGTCGTCGGGGGTATCGAACACGTAATGCAGCGCGATGGTAAGTTCCACCGTGCCGAGATTGGACGACAGATGCCCGCCGGTCTGGCTTACCGACTCGATGATATAGGCACGCAACTCCTCTGCCAGTTGCCCGAGCTGGCGCCGCTCCAGCGCGCGCAACTCCGCCGGACTGTTGATGGTCTTCAGCAGCGCGTACATCGCCGGGTCAAATTCCTTCGGTTCAACTTCCTGCTTGCCCGGCAGCTCATGGGCGTGGTCTCTATTCACTTTGCTCTTTACGATAAAAGTATTGGGACTGGAACTTCCGACTAGAACTTCCGCAGCACGATGAAGTCCGCCAAATCGTGCAGGCGTACGGCCGTTGCGCCGAAGGTCGAGAGCGCCGCATGCGCCTCGGTGCGCAGTTCCTCGGCCAGGGCACGCGCGCGCGCCAGACCCAGTATGCTGACATAAGTAGGCTTTTCCTGCGCGGCGTCTTTGCCTGCGGTCTTGCCCAGGGTGGCGGTGCTGGCGTCGCAATCGAGCACGTCGTCCACCACCTGGAACGCGAGACCAACCGTCTTGGCGTAGCGTTCCAGCCGGCCAAGTTGCTTCGCGTCCAGGCCCTGACCGCAACGCGCGCCCAACACTACCGCGGCGCGGATCAGCGCTCCGGTCTTGCGGATATGCATGAACTCGAGCTCGGGCAGGCTGAGCGTCTTTCCGACGCAGGCGAGGTCGATGGCCTGGCCGCCGGCCATGCCGCGCGAGCCGCTCGCCACTGCCAGGATTTTCAGCATCTCGATCTGTGCGTCTGGCCGGTCCGCAACGACATGTTCGGCCAGAATCTGAAAGGCGAGCGGCTGCAGCGCGTCGCCTGCCAGCAGCGCGGTGGCCTCGTCGAACTCGACGTGACAGGTAGGCTTGCCGCGGCGCAGAACGTCATTGTCCATGCACGGCAGGTCATCGTGCACCAGCGAATAGGCGTGGATCATCTCGACCGCAGCGGCCACGACTTCGACCCGCGCCGGATCGGCCTCGGCCAACTCGCCTGCGGCGAAGGCGAGCAGTGGCCGCACGCGTTTCCCGCCGCCGAGCACGGCATAGCGCATGGCCCGGTGCAGGCGCTCGGGCGCGGTCTCGGACGCCGGCAGAAAACGCTGCAATGCAACTTCCATGCGCGCCTGGACCATCCCCATCCAGGCGGCGAAATCACTTGTCTTGTTCGGCACCAGGGAAGGCTTGCAGAGTGTTGGCTTCGAGTACCTGCACTTGCTGCTGGGCCTGGGCGAGTTTGGCCTGGCAGTACTGCGCAAGTTCCAGGCCGCGCTTGTGCGCGGCGAGGGACTGCTCCAGGGAGAGTTGTCCCGATTCCATCCCAGCGACGAGTTTTTCCAGCTCGGCCAGTGCGGCTTCGAAGCTGAGGGACTCGCCGCCCGCGGAGGCTGACTTGGGCGATTTGGGCATGATTGGAATAAAACCTTACAAAACGCGAAAATAGCTGAACTCGGCCCTGCCAGTCAAATCAAAAACACGGTAAAATTGTGAAATATTGGCCTTTTGCCGACTGACTTATTGTGCCCCAAGCGAGTCAAGCGAGGTTAGTTTAAATAATGTCCGATATTGCCAGCCCCTCGATACTCAAACAAAGCAGCCCGCAGCTTCCCGTCTCCTGGTATTTCGACCAGCAGATGCTGGAACTCGAGCAGAAACTGCTGTTCCAGAGCGGTCCTGGTTACATCGGCCATGACCTGATGGTGCCGAACCTCGGCGACTATCACACCCTGGCGTGGATGGACCATGCCAAGGTGCTGGTCAGGAACCCGCAGGGGGTCGAGCTTTTGTCCAATGTCTGCCGCCACCGCCAGGCCGTCATGCTGGAAGGCCGGGGCAATGCCCGGAACATCGTTTGTCCGCTGCACCGCTGGACCTACGACACACGAGGCGTGCTGCTGGGCGCGCCCCACTTTCCCGGCAACCCCTGCCTCAATCTGCACCAGACCCCCCTGCAGAACTGGAACGGGTTGCTGTTCGCCGGCAGGCGCAATGTCGCCGAGGATCTCGGCGGGCTGAAGGAGCGGGCCGATCTCGATTTTTCCGGCTACATGCTCGACCGGGTTCATGTCCACGAGTGCAATTACAACTGGAAGACCTTCATCGAAGTCTACCTTGAGGACTACCACGTCGTGCCTTTCCATCCTGGTCTGGGCAATTTTGTCACCTGCGACGACCTCGAATGGCAGTTCGGCGAGCGCCACTCGGTGCAAACCGTGGGCCTCAACAAGCGTCTGTCGAAGCCCGGCACGACGACCTATGCGCGCTGGCACAAAGCAGTGCTCGATTACTACCAGGGCGAGGTTCCTCCCCATGGGGCGATCTGGCTCACGCTCTACCCGAACATCATGATCGAGTGGTATCCGCACGTGCTGGTGGTGAGCACCCTGCACCCGCGCGGACCTCAATCGACCACCAATGTCGTCGAGTTCTACTATCCCGAAGACGTGGTGCTGTTCGAGCGCGAATTCGTCGAGGCCGAGCAGGCCGCTTACTGGGAAACCGCGATCGAGGACGATGAGATTGCGCTGCGCATGGACCGCGGCCGCAAGGCGCTGATGCAACAGGGCATCAGCCAGGTCGGCCCGTATCAGTCGCCCATGGAAGACGGCATGCTGCATTTCCACGAATATCTGCGGCGTGAACTGGGGAAACCAGCCTGATGCCCCTGCAACAGCCCCGCGCCGGCAACGCTGCCGCATCAAAGAATAATAGCGAATACGCATCCCCACAGCGGAGACCAGCCATGATCGCCATCGACCGCAGCGGCAAGCTGGTCACCGTGACCGTGCTCGGCGAGTTCGTGCTCGCCGACTACAAGGAATTCGAGGACATGGTGCGCTCGACCCTGGTGCCCGGCGGCAAGGTCAATCTGCTGATCGACCTGCGTCAGATGGCGGGTTTCACTGTCGACGTGGCCTGGGAGGACATCAAATACACCCGCAGCCATCCCAATGATTTCGACAAGATTGCCGTCGTAACCGACAGCCAGTGGGTGATCTGGAGCGCCTGGCTGTCGCAGATGTTCATCAACGCCGACCTGCAGGTGTTTGACGACCGCGAGGAAGCGCGCGGCTGGCTGGAGCAGGAAGACAGGAACGAATAACATCCATGCCGCACACCACTCTGCTCAGCACCGCGCAGCTTGCGTCGCACCTCGATGATCCGGCGTGGGTGGTGTTCGACTGCCGCCACGACCTCGCCAAGCCGGACTCCGGTGCGCTAGCGTACGCGACGGCGCACATCCCGGGCGCGCGCTTCCTGCATCTGGACCGCGACCTCTCCGCGCCAACGACCGGAAAGAACGGCCGCCATCCGCTGCCTGATCCGCAGGCATTCATGCGCACGCTGGGGGCCGCGGGCGTGGACTCGAACAAGCAAGTCGTCGCCTACGATGACAAAACGAGCGTGTATGCGGCGCGGCTGTGGTGGATGCTGCGCTGGCTCGGCCACGAAAACGTCGCGGTGCTCGACGGCGGCTACGCCAAATGGACGCATGAAGCCCGTCCGGTGACCGGCGCCCCGCCCCAACCGGTACCGGCGCGCTTTGCCGGCCGGCCGCGCGCCATTTCGGTCGATGCCGATGAGGTTCTGGGGGCAATCGGCCGGCCCGGGCGCGTCCTCATCGATGCGCGCGCGCCCGATCGCTACCGCGGCGAGAACGAAACGCTGGACCCGGTGGGCGGCCGCATCGGCGGCTCGCTCAACCGTTTCTTCAGGGACAACCTGGACGCAAGCGGATGCTTCAAGCCGGCGGCGGAACTGCGCCAGGCCTTCACCGCGCTGCTCGGCGATGCGCCGCCGGACGCAGTCGTGCATTCCTGCGGCTCCGGCGTGTCCGCCTGCCACAATCTGCTGGCCATGGAAATCGCCGGCCTCTCCGGCTCCAGGCTGTATCCCGGCTCGTGGAGCGAATGGTGCAGCGACCCGAGCCGCCCGACAGAAAAAGGCTGAAGCGATTGCGACCGGGAAGGAACGCGAAGCAGATCTTCGTGTCCTTGCCGTCCGTCCTCCTGGCCGCCGGGGTTCCATGCTTGCCGATCTGATCCTGCTAGTCCATTTGGCGCTTGCCGCTTTCATCGTCCTCGGCCTGCCGCTGGTGTGGATGGGCGCCTGGCTGGGCTGGAACTGGGTGCGCGGCCGCGCGCTGCGCTATGCGCACGCCATCGCCATCCTGGTGGTGGCGGCCGAAGCCCTGGCCGGCAGCGTCTGCCCGCTGACGCGCTGGGAAGACGCATTGCGCGCCAGTGCGGACGGCAGAAGCTTCATCGGCCGCTGGTTTGCGCGACTGCTGTACTACGACTTTCCGGAATGGGCTTTCACCCTGGCCTACGTCCTGTACGCTGCGGCGACGCTGGCGACGCTGCGTCTGGTCGCCCCGCGAAGGCCCTCCCGCTCCAGCCGATAAGGGGCTATTATTTTGAGAGTTCCTAACGAAACGAGGGGATACGTCTCCTCGTGCTCCCCTAAATCAGCCGCCTAACGGTAATTCCGTTAGGCGCTCTAAGCCTATGAAGACTACCCATCCGGAACAGCAGTACCTTGACCTGATGCGCCACGTAATCGAGCATGGCGCAAAAAAAAGCGACCGCACCGGCACCGGCACTCTGTCTGTGTTCGGCTGGCAAATGCGCTACCCGCTGACACCTTTTCCCTTGCTCACCACCAAGAAGCTGCACCTGAAGTCCATCATCCACGAACTGCTGTGGTTTCTGCAGGGCGACACCAACGTGCGCTATCTGCAGGAAAATGGCGTCAGCATCTGGGACGAATGGGCCGACGCCAAGGGCAATCTTGGCCCGGTCTACGGCTACCAGTGGCGCAAGTGGAAGGCGCCGGATGGCCGCTCGATCGACCAGATCGCCCAGCTGATCGAAGGCATCAAGAAGAATCCCGATTCGCGCCGCCACATCGTCAGCGCCTGGAACCCGGCCGATATCGACCAGATGAAACTGCCGCCGTGCCACGCGCTGTTCCAGTTCTATGTCGCCGACGGCAAACTTTCCTGCCAACTGTACCAGAGAAGCGCCGACCTGTTCCTCGGCGTGCCGTTCAACATCGCCTCTTACGCCCTGCTCGCATTGATGGTGGCGCAGGTATGCAATCTGCAACCGGGCGAGTTCGTGCACACCCTGGGCGACGCCCATCTCTACCTGAATCACCTCGATCAGGCGCGCGAGCAGCTAGCGCGCACGCCGCGCCCGTTCCCGCTGATGCGGATCAATCCGGCGGCGCGGGACATTTTCGGTTTCAGGTACGAAGACTTCACCCTGGAAGGCTACGACCCTCATCCCGCCATCAGGGCGCCGATCGCTGTCTGATACGTCGCCTGACGCCGCAGCGCTGACATAGTGTCCGATAGCAATCCTTCCAACTCCGCCCCGCCGCGTATCTGCCTCATCGCCGCATTGGCGGCGAACCGCGTCATCGGCAAGAACAACGCCCTCCCCTGGCACTTGCCGGCGGACCTGAAGCGCTTCAAGGCCCTGACCATGGGCCACCCGGTTGTGATGGGCCGCAAGACCTACGAATCCATAGGCAGGCCGCTGCCGGGACGGCGCAACCTGGTAATCACCCGCAACCGCGGCTACAGCGCGCCGGGCTGCGAGGTGGTTCACTCCTTCGACGCGGCCATCGCCGCTTGCCGCGACGCGCAGGAGATTTTCGTCATCGGCGGCGCCGAACTGTACCGCGAGTCACTGCCGCGCGCGCATTGCCTGGAGTTCACCGAAATCCGTGCCAAGATCGAGGGCGATGCCACCTTCCCCGAGTTTTCCATGAGCGAGTGGCACGAAACCGGGCGCGAAATTCACAGTGATGAAGCCGGGATCCCCTTCCGCTATGATTTCGCCCGCTACGAACGCGTGGCCTGAAGCGGGAATCCGATCGCCCCCACCTTCGCTTCGCGTTCCGGAAATACCGCCAACCTAGACCGTCAGCCTTGCGGATCCCAGGTCAGCCATGCTGCGGCCCAGATCGGTCGCAAAGCGCGTCGCAGCCTTGGCCGTATCGAACAAAGGTGTCAAGCCCGGGAACGCCTGGCTCTTGGGCAGCCCGGTGGTACAGCGCAGCCGCGTCATCGTAAGTCGGGGTTGCCATTTGTTCGCGCCCGGCAGATGAAATGCGCCCGCCTCGATCAGGTATTGCCCGCGCTCCTCGCGGTGATTGGCCATGGTGTCCTCCTTGTCGCCGCCGTCAAGGTATCACACTTGCCCGGCGACAACGCGGCGCCAAGCGCAATCCGCCCGGCACTGCGAGTACAATACTGAGCGGTTGCAGGTAGCCGCGAACCGAATTGCGGTGCTCATTGGATTGCGCGGAGGCGGGACTATGGATAAGCGAAAAACATGGCGGGAGCAGGAGCAACGGCTGGTCGAAGGCTGGAACGCGGCGACCGAGCGCTTGCGCGAGGCCCAAGCCGAGGTAGAGCGCCAAAGCCTGACGCAGGGCGACGGCGCGCCCACGGAAGAATGCGTGCGCACGGCCGAAGTGGCCAGGGCGGAACTGGAGGCCATGCGCAGGCAGGTCGCGCGAATGAAGGTCGAGTTCAGCACCGGCAAGCGATATTAGTCGCCGCTTTCGCGCCGCCGGCCGCGCCCGGACGATCGAGCGCATGATGCCGGGTCGCGCCGAATTCTCTTGACCGCGGTCCGGTGTCCGTGTATAAGGACTGTGCAGGATTGTAAGGTAGTGGAATTGCTGGTCCGTCGTAGCCGCTCACGCGGTACTCCTCAGGTCGTCGTTTTCCTCCTTGAAGTTCTCGCATTTCGGGCGCAAGCCTTTTATAATTTTTTCTAGGAATAATAGACATGAGTACAGGTACCGTTAAATGGTTCAACGACGCCAAGGGTTTCGGCTTTATCACCCCCGACGGCGGCGGCAAGGATCTGTTCGCGCACTTCTCGGCAATCCAGGGCAACGGCTTCAAGAGCCTCCAGGAAAATCAGAAAGTGACGTTCGACATCACGGCCGGCCAAAAAGGCGACCAGGCTGTCAACATCAAGCCGGTCGAGTAATAAGCCAGTTTGAATGAAAAAGCCCGGGAAACCGGGCTTTTTTTTCGCCTTGTATAAAGGCAACCCCAAGCCGCTTTTGCTTTTATCCATAACCCTGTTTTCCGTACGGATGCGCTTTTCATCCGTACGGAAAACAGGGTTGGCGCGCGGAGCGCGCAATGGCCGAACACCGGCATTGACCGACGCCGCGGGACAAATCGAGCTATGGCGCTCGATCTTGTAAAAAACCCACCCCAAGCCGTTGTTGCTTTTTTCCGCAACCGTGTTTCAAAACACGGTTAATAGTTATGCCTGCCGCACGCAATCCACGTAATAGGGCCCATCTTCGTCCTTCACCAACCCGTGAATGTCGGTCTCGAACCCCGGGAACCGGGTGTTGAAGTCGCGCGCGAACTGCAGGTAGCGCACGATGGTGGCATTGAAACGCTCGCCCGGAATCAGGAGCGGGATGCCCGGCGGATACGGGGTGACCAGCACGCTGGTGATGCGGCCTTCGAGCTTGTCGATTTCGACCCGGTCGATGTCGTGGTGCGCCATTGCGGCGAAGGCGTCCGAGGGCTTCATTGCCGGCTGCATGTCGGACAGATACATCTCGGTGGTCACGCGCGCCACGTCGTTCGCCTTGTACATGCCGTGGATCTGGTCGCACAGGTCGCGCAGTCCCATTTTCTCGTAGCGCAGGTGCTTCTGACAGAACTCCGGCAGCGCGCGCCAGATGGGCTGGTTCTTGTCGTAATCGTCCTTGAACTGCTGCAGGGCGGTCACCAGCGTGTTCCACCGTCCCTTGGTGATGCCGATGGTGAACATGATGAAAAACGAATACAGGCCCGTCTTCTCCACGATAACACCGTGTTCGGCGAGATACCTGGTGACGATGGCCGCCGGAATGCCGGTCTTGGCGAATTTGCCCGACACGTCCAGGCCAGGGGTGATGACCGTGGCCTTGATCGGATCAAGCATGTTGAAGCCGGGCGCCAGATTGCCGAAGCCGTGCCATTTTTCGTTGGTTTTAAGCACCCAGTCCTCGCGCGAGCCTATGCCCTCGGCGGCGATTTTCTCCGGCCCCCACACCTTGAACCACCAGTCTTTGCCCCACTCGGCGTCGACCTTGCGCATGGCGCGGCGGAAGTCGAGCGCCTCCAGGATCGATTCCTCCACCAGCGCCGTGCCGCCGGGCGGTTCCATCATCGCCGCCGCCACATCGCACGAAGCGATGATCGCGTACTGCGGCGAGGTCGAGGTGTGCATCAGGTACGCCTCGTTGAAGGCGTGCCGGTCGAGTTTCTTGGTCTCCGATTCCTGCACCAGAATCTGCGACGCCTGCGAGATCCCCGCCAGCAGCTTGTGCGTGGAGTGGGTGGCGAAGATGATCGCGTCCTTGGTGCGCGGCCGGTCGCGGCCGATGGCATGCATGTTCTTGTAGAACTCGTGGAAGGTCGCATGCGGCAGCCAGGCCTCGTCGAAGTGCAGCGTGTCGATGGAGGAATTCAGCGTCTGCTTCAGCATCTCGACGTTGTAGACCACGCCGTCGTAGGTGCTCTGGGTGATGGTGAGGATGCGCGGCTTCTTGCGCTTCGCGGCGCGTGCGAAGGGATTGGCCTCGATTTTCTTCTGGATATTCTCCGGGCTGAACTCCTCCAGCGGGATCGGGCCGATGATGCCCAGATGGTTGCGCGTCGGCGTGAGGAACACTGGGATCGCGCCGGTCATGGTGATCGCGTGCAGGATCGACACGTGGCAGTTGCGGTCCACGACGACGATGTCGTCCGGAGCGACGTTGGCGTGCCAGACCATCTTGTTCGAGGTCGAGGTGCCGTTGGTGACGAAAAAGCAATGGTCGGCGCCGAAGATGCGCGCGGCGTTCCGCTCCGAGGCCGCCACCGGCCCCGTGTGGTCGAGCAGCTGGCCGAGTTCGTCCACTGCGTTGCAGACGTCGGCGCGCAGCATGTTCTCGCCGAAGAACTGGTGGAACATCTGCCCCACCGGGCTTTTCAGGAAAGCCACCCCGCCCGAGTGGCCCGGACAATGCCAGGAGTACGAACCGTCCTGCGCGTAATGCACCAGCGCGCGGAAAAACGGCGGCGACAGCCCGTCGAGGTAGGCGCGCGCCTCGCGGATGATGTGGCGCGCAACGAACTCCGGCGTGTCCTCGAACATGTGGATGAAACCATGCAACTCGCGCAGGATGTCGTTCGGGACATGGCGCGAGGTGCGGGTCTCGCCGTAGAGGTAGATCGGGATGTCGGCGTTGCGAAAGCGGATCTCCTGGATGAACGTGCGCAGATTCAGCACCGCCGGATCGAGTTCCGGCCCCGGCGTGAACTCCTCGTCGTCGATCGAAAGGATGAAGGCCGACGCCCGGCTCTGCTGCTGCGCGAACTGGGACAGGTCGCCGTAGCTCGTCACCCCCAGCACCTCCATGCCCTCGTCTTCCATCGCCTTCGCGAGCGCGCGGATGCCCAGGCCGCTGGTGTTCTCGGAGCGGAAGTCTTCGTCGATGATGACGATGGGAAAGCGGAATTTCATGCAGTTCTCCGAATTTCGGAATAAGGTGGGGCCTGCGCTACAGGCATCGGACTTAAACTGGTTTCAGGCCAGCAAATGCAAGCGGGCAGACACCGGACACCGCCAGGATGGAGGCGCGCGCAGGACGAAGCGTTCGTCTGCGGGTTGGCAATCTGGAATGCGGATCATGCTGTTCACGGTGGTGTAAGCGTCCCGGGCAATTTCGGCGGGATTATACCCCTGTCTTCCCGGAGTCAAGCGGAATACTTGATCGCGGTCTCGATCTGCGGCAGCGGCGGCCGCACCCCATGGCTTGAACTCCTGCGCAATCTCAGATCATCAGATACTTCTGCTTCACTTCTGCGTTTGCCGCAAGCTCCTGCATCGTGCCATGAAAGCGGATGTGTCCTTTCTCTATCACATAAGCGCGATTGGAAATCTCGGTCGCAAAATGCATGTTCTGTTCGGCAAACAGGATCGTGAGCCCCATTGTCTTGAGCGCCTTGATCTGGCGCGTCAGTTCCTGCACCACCACCGGCGCGACGCCCTCCACCGGCTCATCCAGCAACAGCAGCGACGGATTGCCCATCAGCGTGCGGCCGATGGTCAGCATCTGCTGCTCGCCACCGGAAAGGTAGCCGCCGAGGCGCGCGCCGAGCGGCTGCAGCACCGGAAACAACTTGTAGATCCGCTCCACCGTCCATTGCGCCGGCGCGCCGGCGGCGCCCTGCTTGATCGCGATCTCGAGGTTTTCGCGCACCGTCAGGTCGGGGAAGATCAGGCGCTCGTCGGGGACGTAGCCGATGCCGAGACGCGCGATCTCGTAGGGAGCCCGCCCCACCAGGTCGACGCCGTTGAAAATGATGCTGCCGGCGCTCGCCGGCGCGAGCGACATGATGCTCTTCAGCGTGGTGGTCTTGCCCGCGCCGTTGCGTCCGAGCAGGCACACCGATTCCCCCTGGTTCACCTCGAGCGACACGTCGAACAGGATGTGGCTCGTTTCGTAATGGGTGTGAACGCTGCGCAGCTCGAGGCGGCTCGTCATACGTGGTGCTCGCCGAGATAGACTTTCTGGGCGGTTTCGTTCGCGCGCACCTGTTCGGGTGTGCCCTGCACCACGATTTCGCCCCGGTGCATCAACGTAAGCTTGCGCGCATGGTTGAACACGATGCCCATGTCGTGCTCGGTGAACAGTACGGTGAGCCCGAGCTCGCGATTGAGCCGATCGACCAGCTCCATCGTGCTGCGCGCCTCCTCGATCGACATGCCGGCGGTCGGCTCGTCGAGAAACAGCAGGCGCGGCTTGCCCGCGAGCGCGATCGCGAGTTCGAGACGCTTCTTGTCACCCTGCGCGAGCTCCCCGGCTACGAGGTCGCGTTTGCTCCCGAGGCCGCACAGCGAGAGCACGCGGTCGGTCTCCTCCACTCCGATGCGACCGGCGATGCCGAAAATGCTGAACGAACGCCGCATCTGGGCGTGCACTGCCGAACGCACGTTTTCGCCAACGGTCATCTTGGCGAAAATGCTGCTGATCTGGAACGCGCGCGAAATCCCCATGCGCGCAATTTTGTGCGGCGGCCGGTTGGTGATGTCCTGCCCCTCGAACACCACCTTGCCCGCATCGCAACGATGATAACCCGTGAGCAGATTCATCAACGTGCTCTTGCCGGCGCCGTTGGGGCCGATGATCGCCGACTGCTCGCCTTCCTCCATCGAGAAGTTCACGTCCCGCGTCACGTGGATACCGCCAAAGTGCTTATGCAGACCGGTGACTTCGAGTATCGCCGCCATGACTATCGCTCTTGCGTTCCGGCGCGCGCGCCGTCGTCGGCATCGCCGGCCCTGCCGGGGCGCGCCTTGATGCGCTTTTCGATCAGGCCGAGCACGCCGCCCGGCACAAACAGCACGATCAGCAGAATGATGGTGCCGATGGTCAGCGGCCAATAGGTGGTGAACATGGTGACGACCGCCTGCAGGAAAGTATAGATTACCGATCCCAGCAGTGGCCCCATGAACGAGCCGGCGCCGCCGATCAGCGCCATGAACACCGCAATGCCGGACTCCTGCCAACCGAGCAGCCCCGGCGATACGCTGCGCGAAAAGGGCCCCCACAGCGCCCCTGCGAGTCCGGCGAAGGCGCCGGCAATCACGAAATTCATCAGCATGTGCAGGCGCACATTGATGCCGAGAAACGCCGCCCGCCGCTGGTTGTCGCGCAGCGTGCGCATGATGTAGCCGAACGGCGACTCGGCGATGCGCCACATCACGAGTAGCGCTGCGATCACGATCGCCAGCGTCAGATAGTGATAGTTGACCGGGTCCTGGAA
>Ga0097691_1000540_pt1 | contig 32351 bp, 32 predicted proteins | sample NGESurdeep072012_8_FD_72858 | JGI IMG/M metagenome (GOLD analysis project Ga0097691, IMG submission 72858) | Arctic peat soil microbial communities from Barrow, Alaska - NGEE Surface sample 210-1 deep-072012 | ecosystem: Environmental > Terrestrial > Soil > Wetlands > Peat ... | reverse complement strand
GTTGTAGTGATCAACGAATTCGCTGAGGACCATTTCGAGCTGCCGGCGATGGAACACAAGCATCCGATCAAGGCACTCCCGTCGAACAGTTCCGACGAAGCGCTCGGCGAACCCGTTCGCACGGGGGGATCGGATCGGCATGCGGATGATCCGGACGCCATCGGCTCGGAACACTTCGTCGAAGCTCGCGGTGAACTTCGTGTCACGGTCCCGGATCAAGAACTTCGTCGGGTGACTTTGTTCAGCCAGGACGAAGCTCAGGTTGCGAGCCTGCTGGGTGACCCATTCACCTCTGGATTGGTGGTGATGCCGCTCACATCGACCCGCCGGGTGTCGAGCTCGATGAAGAAGAGCACATAGAGACGGCGAAGTAACACCGTGTCGACGTGGAAGAAGTCACATGCCAGCATCGTCGTCGCCTGGGTTCGCAGGAACTCCGCCTATGTCGGACCAGAGCGTCTTGGCGATGGCTCGACGCCGTGGCGGCGCAGGATCGCCTACCCGCTTGAGGGCGCCAGAACCACGCCCATCGTGCCCAGCTCGCCATGGATCCGGCGGTAGCCCCAGGTGGGGTTCTCCCTGGCCAACCGCAGTACCAACTGCACCGTCCCCGCGGACAGGGCTGGCCAGCCCGAACGGCCCTGCTGGGGATACGTCCATCGGCGTCGAACCAGGTCTCGATGCCATCTCAGCAGGGTCTCGGGCTGCACGAAGAACCGACCCCGGCGAGCCTTTGGCACAAGCCGACTCAACCCAGCCAGGACCGCCCGGTCCGCTGGCCGCAAAGCCGGACGCTCGACTTGACGACGCAGGACCGAGATCTCGTGTCGGAGCACGACGACCTCGACCGCCAGTTCGTCTTGTTCGCTCCGGCGAAGCCGGAGCAACTGGAGTACCCGAACGAAGGCCATATAGAGGAAGGACAGCGCCATGGGCAATCTTCGCTTGCACTGTGCCCCCAGGCAAAGTCCACGTGGACGGCGTGGATGGGGTTTTCGGCACCCACACGGTCTATGCTCATGATGCGAAGGCCAGCCGCGACTGCCTCGGATCGAAGGTGTGCGGGCTCAGGAGCCGATCCAGATCTGGGTGGGCCAGACCGCACCGGTGATGAACGGGAAGGCCTTGGCCCCGGAGGGCGTGGTCGGATTGGCGAAATTCTGCACCTTGGGCTGAGCACCGCACGACCACACGGAGCGACCCGTCCAGATGTAGGGGATGTCCGAACCCATCAACCTCCCCACCTTTTGGTACGCGGCCGTTCGATCGGCCTGGGCGGGAGATTGGCGGCCCTGGATCAGTGCCGCCTCCATGGCCGGGTCGGTATTGCGGGCCATGTTGATGGAGAACACCGGATTAATGTTGGTCGGACTCCAGAAGATGTAGTTCAAGTCGGGGTCGATGGCCCCGAACTGCCGCCACGCCTGTGCCTCGAAGGTGCCGGACAGGGCGGTGTTGATTTGCTTGTCCTGTTGGACGGGGCTGAGGGTAACCTGCATGCCCACCGTGTTGAGCTGTTGCTGGAGAAACTCGGCAATCTTTGTCGTGCTCGCGTCGGGCGTGTGGTCGATGGTCACCGACACCGGCTTGCCCGTCTCTTGTCGCACCTGTTGGACCAATTGCTTGGCCTTGGCCGGGTCCGGTGTCGGGTAGCCGGTAGGTGCGAAGTAGGGCGATCCGCTGACGAACGGCCCGTTGGAGGTCGGGCTGATTCCCTTGTCGATGACCTGGGTGTACAGGGCGGAGTTGACGGCCATGGCCGCCGCCTGGCGAACCTTGAGGTTGTTGAACGGCGGTTGGGAGAGATTGAGGAGCAGACAGTTCATGTCCGGCTCACCGGCAACATGGACCGAGTCGTCGATGTAGCCCAAAGAGGTGTCGGCGCGGAGGCTGCTGGTCACCGTTGGCATGGAGGTGTGGATGATGTCCACGCTCCCCGACATGAGGCTGGCCAGCAGCTGGCTGCCGTCGGGAATGGGCTTGTAGGTGATGCTGTCGAGGTAGGGAAAGCCGGGTCGCCAGTAGTGGGGATTCTTGGTGGCGGTGAAGTGGTCGTTGGGATTCCACACTTCGTAGACGAACGGGCCGGTGCCTACCGGCTTCCCTGCGTGCTGGGGGTCCTTCAGCATGCTCGGCGCGGCGATGAAGGCGATCTGGCCGCCGATGCCACCAGCCAAGTAGAAGTCGAAGGGCACCCACGGCGATTTCATGGTCACCGTGACCACAAGTGGGCTGGTCACAGTAATGGTGTCGATGGTGGTCACGGCCGGCCCGGTCAGGCCCGAAGCCTTTTGTGCGCTGAAGTTGTAGGCCACCGCCGCGGCGTCGCAGGGGGTGTTGTCGTGGAAAAACACGTTGGGACGCATGGTGATCGTCCACACCGTGTAGTCGGCGTTAGGGGTGATCGACTCGGCCAGGTAGGGCTGCACCGAGCCGTCGGCGGCGACAGCGGCCAGTGGGTCGAACACCGTGCGGGCGTACATGATCCCGGTGGTATCGAACGTGCCCCAGGTGGGGTCGAAACTGGTGTCCTCGGCTTCGACACCGAAGATCAGCTGGCCACCCGGTTTGGGAGTGGAGGTGGAGATGCCACTCGGGTGGGTAGCAGTCGCGGACTTCGAGGAACCCGAGCCCGAACTGCATGCGGCCAACAGGCCGCCCGATGTTCCGATGGCGGCGATGCCGGCCCCGGTGGCCGCCCCCCGGGCCAAGAACGAGCGCCGGTCGATTCGATCAGACATATTCCCCCTTGGGCTGTGGCCGAAAACGTCTGTTTCGGGCTCGTGAAGACAATTCTGATATCGGTCGCGGCCAGCCGAAAACCACAGAAATGGTCACCTCACGCCATGACGATAGCCCTCCGGCCAACTCCTCGGGGGAATTGTCGACGCGGCGATCGGGCGGCGCAACCGCGGCTGACGGGCGTGTCGTGTCGTGTCCGTGCCGGTACTGTTCTCCCGTGACCTGGGAGCTCGAAGCGTTCCGCCGGTCGGTCGGCGCTGTCCCCGGCGTCGGTGCGGTCCTACTCCCGGGACGCCGAGCGGTTTGCCGAGTGGGCCGGCCGGGGAGGGGCGCAGGGCCCGGCAGATGTCGACCGGATCATGCTCCGTCGCTACCTGGCTTTGATGGCCACCAGGCCGCACTCCAAGGCAACCATCTCCCGCACCAGTTCGAAAGGATCCTCGGTGAAGCGGGCTACCGCTTCTTCACCACTGGCCACATCCTCGACTGCGTAGCCCTCGTCTTCGAGGGCAAATGAGGACCGGGACCAGGCGCTGGCGGCTGCCCTGGCCGATTTGGCGACGCCTGCGGACGTTGTACCGATTGCTCGCGCGATGGACGCGCGATAGAAGGACAGAACTAAGCTCGGGAAACACGAAAGCCGGGCCATTTATCCCGGCTGACCTGCACTTTTCTGGTAGTCCCAACGGGGTTCGAACCCGTGTCTCCACCTTGAGAGGGTGATGTCCTAGGCCTCTAGACGATGGGACCGTGTGATGCCACCCCTCGCGAGGCAGATTAGTGATGCCTTTCTGATGCTGCCACGATGCCCTCGGCGGGGCGTCGTGAACGCTCGGGGGGGAGGGCTCGAACCTCCAACCTCATGAACCAGAATCATGCGCGCTGCCAGTTGCGCCACCCCCGAATGGGCGAACGGCCAATTTAGCCGACATGGAGCATCCACCGGGAATGCCACATGCTCCGGGGTGAAACCGTCGCTACGACCTATAGCGCATGCCGGGCCGACGGGTTGGCCTTCGAGCCCCTTTTTGCGCCCTTTCAGCCGAGCGAGGAATGCAGAGAGGTCAGATGGTTGAAGCCGATGATCCGGCCCAGCCCCTCTCCTACCGTCTCCTTGGCGTAATACGGCACCGTTGACCAGCCCAGGATGGGAGAAGTCCGGGTGGGTGTGGGTGACGCAGTAAGCCCCACCGATGAGGCGATGGCCAGGCAGCGGGCCTCGTGGAACCGGTCACTGACCAACAGGATGCTCTTGTCCCCGTGGGCCAGGAGCATCGTCGAGGCCTCCGAGAGGTTCTCCCACGAATCGCTTCCTCCTACCTCATAGATATCCCGCCCGGGGATGCCGTCGGCGATCAGGTACCGGGCCGACGCTTGGGCCTCAGTGAAGACGTCGCCGGGCTCCTTCGAGCCGGTGACCACGATGTCGGTGGCGTACCGCTGTTGCCAGAGAAGCTTGGCTTCATCGAGGCGGGCTCTCAGATCCGGAGATGGCACACCGTTGTACTGCGCAGCCCCCATCACCACGATGGCCCCGGCCGCATGTGGTTGGTAGTGGCGACCGGTCAGATATACCTGCACCGCCGTCACCACGAAGTAGATGAGAATCGCGACAACCAACCACAGGATCACCCGGAGTACGAAACGCACCAGCCGGAGACCGGTAAAGGTGGCGAGAAGGCCCATGCTCTAGGAATTCTCCACCGGTGCGGCGTCACCCGGAGTTCCGGATAAGGCACCTGTCCGAAGTCCCTCGAGGGCCGAACCCAATCGGGCCAGCACCTTGTCGGACCCCAATACTTCGAGCGCTTCGAAAAGCGGCGGCCCCACCCGGCGACCGGTGATGGCCACCCGAATCGGAGCCTGGGCCTTACCCAACTTGCGCCCCACCCCTTCACCAACCGCCAACGTGGCGGCGTGCAGTGCCTCCGCAGTCCAGTCAGTGCCAGCCAGCCCTTGATAGGCGGCGATGGCGGAAACCAGAATGCTCTCGGCTGCGTCATCCCCGGTGATGGCCTTGGCCCACGCTTCGTCATCGACCGGTGGTTCGTCGAGGAACATGAAGTCGACCATGGCCGGTACCTCACCGAGTACGGCCACCCGCTCTTTGACCAGCGGGGCCAGTCGACAGAATACCTGTGCGTCGAACGCGTCATCGGGCCACGGTGCGGACCCACCGGTCAGCCAGGGCCCACAGGCGTCGATGAACCCATCGACGGACATGGCCCGGATGTACTCGCCATTGAGGTGGGTGAGTTTGACCACGTCGAAGAAGGCGGGTGAATGGTTGACGTCCTCCAGGGCGAACCATTCCACCAACTGATCGATGTTGAAGATCTCTTCGCCATTGGGCGGGCTCCACCCCAACAGGGCCAAATAGTTCACGAACGCCTCGGGGAGGTACCCCTGATCCCGGTAGGACTCGACCGCCACCGGATCACGTCGCTTGGACAGCTTCTTGCGCTGCTCGTTGACCAACATGGGCAGATGGGCGAATACCGGAAGGGGCGGTGTGGGTTCGGGCTCGGTTCCGGTGGATCCATCGGTGACCCAGCCGATGGATGCCAGCGCCTCCCACACCAGAATGCCCCTGGGCGTGGTGGGCAGAAGGTCCTCGCCACGGATCACGTGGGAGATCCGCATGTCGATGTCGTCCACCACGTTGGCCAGTACGAAGAGTGGGGCCCCGGTGGCCTTCACCGCCACGAAGTCATCCATTGCCAAGCACGGAAACTCGACCTGTCCCCTGATCACGTCGACCACCGTGGTGACGCCGGCATCAGGCGTCCGGAAACGTAGGGCTCGATCGTCGCCTCGGGACAGATTCCGGTTCCGGCAGAACCCGTCGTAGCCGGGGGTCGCTATACCCGCCGCCTTGTTGCGGGCATCGACCTCGTCGCGGCTGCAGTCACAGGCATAGAGGAAACCCCCGTCCCACAAGGCGTCGATGGCCTGGTGGTAACGATCGATCCGGTCCGACTGGCGGAATGGGCCTTCGTCAGGATCCATCGACAGCCAATGCATGGCCGCCACAATCCCATCCACCCACTCCTCGCGGTTGCGCTCGGCGTCGGTGTCCTCGATGCGAAGGACGAATGTACCGCCCGACTTGCGGGCTACCAACCAGTTGAACAGCGCGGTCCGAGCGCTCCCTACGTGGAAGTACCCGGTCGGCGACGGGGCGAAGCGGACCCTCGGGGATTCCCCGGGCACGCCGGGGTTACTCGTCCTCGACGATGGTGATGGAACCCGTGGGGCAACCATTGGCGGCTTGGCGGACCTTCTCGCGGAGGTCCTCACCCGGGTGCTCGTTCAGCACATAGAGGAATCCGTCATCACGCACCTCGAACACCTCGGGCGCGATTCCCATACATACAGCGTTGCTGGCGCATTCGTCGTAATCAACGACAACTTTCATGTGACCTCCGGGAACTCGGCGAACTGATTCGAGTGTACCGGCCCACACCGCGCGTACCGGGCACACCGCCGCTTGATCGGCTAAAACTCATTGTGTGATGACTCGAGCCGTGACGGCCTACCTCCGACGACACACTCAATCTCGGCCGAGTCGAAGGCGGGCGGCGGCCGGCATACTCATGGCTCTGGCGGTGATGGCCACCGCCTGCTCCGCGGGCACGTCCTCAACCCCTTCGACCACCCACGCCGGCGGTAGTACGACGTCGACCACCGCGTCGAGCCACAAATTGCCCGGCATACATCACGTGTTCGTGATCATGCTGGAGAACGAGGGTTACTCCTCGACGTTTGGGAACCCCTCGGCCGACCCGTATCTGGCCACTACCCTTCCGTCCAAGGGAGCCTTGCTGCAGAACTACTACGGCATCGGGCACTTTTCCAACGACAACTACATCGCCTTTGTGTCCGGTCAGGCGCCCAACCCCTCCAACCAGGCCGACTGCCCGACGTTCGCCAACTTCCCCGCCACCGCCACCGTGGCCGGCAACGGCCAGATCTCCGGTTCGGGGTGCGTGTTCCCCACGTCGGTGCCGACGGTGGCCAACCAACTCACCACCTCGGGACTCACCTGGAAGGGATATATGGAGGACATGGGCAACGTCCCCACCCGCGAGAGCGCCAACTGTGGGCATCCGGCCGTCGGGTCGACCGACGCCACCGAGAAGGCGGCATCGGGTGACGGCTATGCCACCCGGCACAACCCCTTCGTCTACTTCCACTCAATTATCGACAATGCCTCGCTGTGCAACACCCACGTCGTCCCCCTCGGCACCACAACCGGAGCCCTGCCGGAGCGGACGCTGTCGGGGACCACCGGTCTGCAAAGAGATCTCGCCGCCGTGTCGACCACCCCCAACTTCAGCTTCATCACCCCCAACCTTTGCAACGACGGCCATGACGGCGCCTGTGTGAACCAACCGGGCCAGGGAAGCCAGTTGGCCAACGTCGACGCCTTCTTGCAGCAGTGGGTGCCGCTCATTACCAACTCAGCCGCCTTCAAGAAAGATGGCCTGTTGGAGGTGACCTTCGACGAGGCCGATATCGGCGACGCCACCTCGTGTTGCCGCCAGGTTCCCGGGCCGGCCTCGGCCAACCCCGGAATCAACGGGTCGGGCGGGGGGCGTATCGGCACTGTGCTGATCTCGCCGTTCATCCACCCCGGCACCGTCAGTACCGTGCCCTATAACCATTACTCGTCGTTGGCCACCATCGAAGACCTGTTCGGATTGGCCAAACTCGGCCAGGCGAAGACGGTCAGCGCGTCCTTCGGCCAGGACATCTTCGGCTAGGGCTTGTCGGAGCCGAGCACCCACATGGAGAAGAACTGCGAACCTCCGCCGTAGGCCTGGCCGAGGGCCCGACGAGCGCCGTCGATCTGATGCTCGCCTGCCTGGCCTCGCACCTGCATGGCCACCTCGAGGAAACGGAGCATCCCCGACGCACCGATCGGGTTGGACGAGAGCACCCCTCCCGACGTGTTCCACGGGATGTCGCCTTCGAAGGCAGTTGCCCCCGCTTCGGTCAGTTTCCATCCGTCTCCCAAGTCGCAGAAGCCGAGGTTCTCCAACCACATCGGCTCGTACCAGCTGAAGGGGACATAGACCTCGGCAACGTCGATCTCGGCCCGCGGGTTGGTGATCCCGGCCTGGGCGTAGACGTCGGCCGAGCAGTCCCGACCGGCCTGCGGATTGACCTGATCGCGACCGGCGAACATGGTGGGCTCGGACCGCATGGCCATGCCGTGAATCCACGCCGGCGGATAGGACCCCGAAAGCGAGTCCTCCGCCGCCAGCACCATGGCGGCGGCGCCATCCGACGACGGGCAGGCCTCGAGGTAGCGAAGCGGATCCCACAGCATCATCGAGTCCTCGACCATCTTCATGTCGATGTCGGGAAGATGGAGGTGGGCATAAGGATTCCGGAGGGCGTTGATCCGGTCCTTGACCGCCACCATGCGCCCGATATATTCGGGTGCGCCCGACCGTCGCATGTAGGCACGGATGTGGGGGGCGAAGTACCCGCCGGCCCCGGCCAAGAGGGGGGCCGCGAACGGCTGAGGCACCGACAGTGCCCACATGGCATCCGAATCCGACTGCTTCTCGTAGGCCACCGTCAGCACCCGCTTATGGATCCCCGAGGAGATGAGGTGAGCGGCTACCAGTGAGGTGGACCCTCCCACCGACCCGGCGGTGTGGACGCGGAACATGGGCTTGCCCACCGCTCCGAGGGCGGGGGCCAGATACAGCTCGGGCATCATGTTGCCCTCGAACATGTCGGGAGCCTTCCCGATCACCACCGCGTCGATGTCGGTCCAGGTGAGATCGGCATCGGCCAGGGCCATTTTGGCGGCTTCCCGCACCAGGCCGGCGATGGAGACGTCGTCGCGCTTGGACTTGTGGTGGGTCTGCCCCACCCCGATCACTGCACAATATTCAGCCATCACTCACCCTCCAACACGCAGACAAGATTCTGTTGCAGGCACGGCCCGGAGGTGGCGTGGGCCACGGCTCGTGCAGCCTGTCCCGAGGCGATGCGGGCAGCGGCTTCTCCGATGCGGATCAGGCCGGCCGACATGATCGGGTTGGCCGCCAGGGCGCCGCCCGACGGATTGATGGTGACGCCGTCGTCCAGACCCAGTGCCTCTTTCAGGATCATCTCCTGATGGGCGAACGGGGCGTGGAGCTCGGCCACATCGATCGGCCCATCGGCAACGCCGGCGACGTCAGCCGCCTTGGCCGTCGACGGTGAGGAGGTCAGGTCCCTTGCTCCCAGCGAGTGGGTCTCGATGCGGTGATCGAACCCGGAGATCCAGACCGGCTTGTCCGACCACTCCCGGGCCTTGTCGCCGGCAGCCAACACCATGGCGGCCGCCCCGTCGGTGATCGGCGGCAGCGCGTGACGACGGAGAGGCGACACCACGTACTCGTCCCTCAACAAGGTCTCGACGGGGATGTCGTGAGCCACCTGTGCCTTGGGGTTGGACAGCGCATCCTTGCGGCTACGGGAGGCGATGGCAGCGAAGTCCTCTTCGCTGCCCTTACCGGCGTCGATGAGGGCCCGGGCCTGCAGGGCCGCCAGACTCACCGGGTCGGGCCACAGCGGAGCCAGATAGTAGGGGTCGAGTTGCAAGGCCAGGATCTCATTGAGGTTCCCGGGAGACGAGCGGCCGAACGAGTAGACCAGGGCGGCGTCGATCTCCCCCTCTTGCAAAAGGGCCCAGGCCTCGTAGAGGGCCCAGGCTCCGTCCATCTCGGTATGGCTCTCGGGCATGGGCGGCCATACCCCGACCGCGTCGAGGGCCGTGACAAAGCTGAAGGGCCCACCGATCAGATAGTCGGATGATCCCGAACAGATGAAATCGATGTCGTTCTTGGTGATCCCGATGTTGGCGAATACCTCCGCCACCACCGGCATCAGCATCTCGACTTCGTTGTGCTGGTCGTCCCGGCGTACATTCTGCGACTGGGCGAACGAGGCGATCGATACGGGGCGGCGCACCGCCCGCTTGGCTTTCGCAGCCGCGGCACTCATAGATAGTCCTTGTAGGTCTCGTAGTCGGCGTCCGGCTCTCCGCTGGGGCGGAAGTAGCGCACCGAAGCCAGCGACGGAGTCAGCTCCTCGGGTTCCACCCACACCGCTTCCACCCGCATCCCCATCCGGATCTCGTCGGTGGGAATCTCTTGGATGAGACCCATAAAGGAGATGTTTGCCCCGTCGAGAAGGACCTGCGCGCAGATGTAGGGGATTTCGATGGACTGGCCGGCGAAGGGCACGTTGACCACGCAGTAGGTGGTGACGGTGCCGACGTTGCCCAGGTCGACATCCTCGGTGGTGGGCACGCCGTCGGTGGGGCACGAGCCTCGGGACGGGACGTAGACCTTGCCGCAGGTCGGGCAGCGTTGGCCCACGAACTTGCCTTTCTCGAGCCCGCGGAGGAAACGAGACTGGGCAACCCCGGGGGTGAACTCGAAATCAAGGCGGATCGGGGTGGCGAGAGTTGTCACCGGTCCCAGTTCCTCAGTAGTGGTCTGTGCTGACATCAGGCGGCGCCTCCTTCGGGGATGAAGGCTTCGATATCGGCCATGGCGCCGATCCGGTCGCCGGCCGGCCTGAAGCGCACGGTGACCCGGTCGCCGGTGGCAACCTGGTCGGGGCCCCCGGCGTCCACCACGTGCAGCATGGCGGTGTCGGCTCCGTCCAGTCGAATGAGGGCCCACGCAAACGGTGTGGCGAGCGGGTGCTTGGGCAGGGGGTTGGACACCCACGCCCATGATTCGACCACCCCTCCGGGGCCTACCTCGACCAACTCACCGGTGTCGTCACCGGTGGCCGGGTCGTACTCGGTGGGAGGCACGATGACCGATCCACCGGCCCCTCGCACCCCCAACAGCTTTCCGTCCCGCAGGCCGGTGAGGAATGCACCGATGACCGGGCCCACCGAACGCGAATACGGGAATTCAAGGACGTGGCTTGCGTGCAACGCTTCGCTCTCGGGCATCCGAACCTCCCTCTGATGTCTCGTCGAACGTCAACGACGAAAAGTAGAACACATTTCAGTTTTGTGCGCCAACGGGCGCCCTGTAGACAGGATGGGGCGGCCCCGAGGACACGGTGATCTAGGCCGGACGCCTCTTCCGGGCGAGACCTGGGCGAGACGAACCGCCCTAGACTCAGCCCGGGTTCCACACATTGGGGATGGGTCGAGAGACAAAGAGGTGACGTGATCACGCCCGGACGGTCTGAGGTTCAGGGTGCCAACGGCACCAAACGACCGAACATTCTGCTGGTGGTTTCCGACCAAGAGCGCCAACGCTCGTGGCTTCCGAGCGGCACCTCGTTGCCGTGGCGGGACCGCCTCCGGTCAGAGGGGCTCGAGTTCACCGATTACTACACCCACTCGTCACCGTGCTCACCCAGCCGGGCCAGCCTGTTCACCGGGCGGTACCTGGCCGGCCACGGCGTCAATGACAACGTCATCATGCCGGAGCACCAGGAGCTGGCCACTTCGGTGCCCACCCTCGGCTCCCTCCTCGATGGCGCCGGCTACCGCTCGTCCTACATCGGCAAGTGGCACCTCTCACAGTCGGCCACCCCCGACATGGAGGCCTACGGCTTTGCCGACTGGGACGGCAACGACCGCCACTTCATGGGGTGGGCGGGCACCGGGGTGCATTTCGACCCGATCATCGCCTCCAACGCCGCCCACTGGCTGAAAGCCAATGCCAGCCCGGCTTCTGGGGCCGACCAACCTGATCAAACTGCCGCCGAGCCGTGGTTCCTGACCGTGGCGTTGGTCAACCCTCACGATGTGATGTGGTTCCCCATCGACCAACCCGGCTACCGGGAGCGCCATCCCGCCGACGTGGCCGGCGTGCGCTCGATTCTCGAGTCGGCGGCGTGGAAGGACGACGATCCGCTCCCGATCTTCACCGAGGCCTACGACGAGGTTGTCGACAATCTGCCGGCCAACTTCGATGACGACCTGCACGCCAAGCCCGAGGCGCACCGCCAGTGGCGTTGGGACCAGCAGCACGGGCTGTGGGGCTACATCGACCCGAACGACAAGAAGGCGTGGCTGCGTCATCTCGACTACTACGTCCATCTCCACCAGATGGCCGATCGCAACCTGGGCACCGTCCTCGGTGCGCTGGAGGAGTCGGGGGCATGGGACGACACCATCATCATCTTCACCTCCGACCATGGGGACATGTGCGGGTCGCACGGGCTGCGATCCAAAGGCCCGTTCGTCTACGACGAGATCATGCGGGTGCCGCTCTATGTGAAGGTGCCCGGGGTTACCACCCCCGGTGCTGTCACCTCGGCGCTCGGGTCCCATGTCGACCTGGCCGCCACCATCTGTGCCCTGGCCGGTGTCAGTCCTGCGGCAACGGAGCCGACCGTCCAGGGGGCCGACCTCTCCCCCGTCTTCGCCGACCCATCGGTGTCGGTCCGTGACCATGTCCTCTTTGCCCAGGACTCGGCCCAGACCGAGAACCTCAACAAGGTGCGCTATGCGCTGCGGGGCTTCTTCGACGGTCGGACCAAGTACGCCCGCTACTACGGCGTGGGCGGCGGGAAGCCGTCAACGGGGCTATGGGGAAAGTCGCCGGGGACAAAACTGTTCGACGTCGATTGCGCCTTCGACGACAACGACCACGAGTGGTACAACCACGACTCGGATCCCGACGAACTGATCAACCTGGCCAACGACCGGGGCCGTCGAGGCGAGCTGCGTGAGGCCTACGAACGGATGCGGGATTACGAGGCCGAGTCGTTCCTGACTTTCAGCCCGTCGGCCGACGAATCGACCAGCGAATCGGCCAGCTGAACGCTGAGTTGGTCGGCCAGCTGAACGCTGAGTTGGTCGGCCAGCCCCCGACATCCGGCCTCGACCATCGTCAAGCACGCCTCGAAGTCGGCAGCCTCTCCGTAGTACGGGTCGGGCACGTCCACCTGGCCGCCAGCCTTGCGGTCGTAGGATCGCAGCAACACCAATTTGGCTTCATGATCATCCCTTCCACCGGCCCGGTGGCGGGCCAGGCTCCGCAGGGTCTGTTGGTGACCCCGGGCCAGGGAGACCACCAGGTCGGTGCGGTCAAACCACGACGCCTTGAACGCCCGGGCCCGGTGCCCGTGATCGGCATACCCGTGGGTGCCTAGGACGGCTGTGGCCCGCGGATCCATCGGCTTACCCGCGTGCCAGTTGCCGGTCCCCGCGCTCGAAATTTCGAGATGGTCGGCCAACACCGATCCGTCCGCCATCGGGGTCTCGGCCGCCATGCGGCGCAACACCACGTCGGCAATCGGCGACCGGCAGAGATTGCCGGTGCACACGAAGCAGATCTTCACTTCGATTCGTCGCCGCGAGGGGTCAGGGGAAGCGTCGAGGTCCCCATGCGGGTCAGGGTCGGGGCCGACGCCACCACCGATTCGAAGAAGGCCCGGTCGTGGAAGAGTGGCACGTCGGCCAGGAACATCTTGCCGTACCGCTCGAAATACATCAGCTGCTTCCCCAGCAGAAACGTTCCGCGGTCGAACTCCGAGTCGGTGCCACCCGACTCGTCGGCCAATCGCCGGAGCTTCCGCTGCGCCCGAAGTCGTCCGGCCACCGCCCGAGCCGAGCGGTTATGGGCTTCGATGCCCTGGGCCTTGGCCGCTTGCACCTGGGGCGCCTGAATGAGTGCCCCCAGGCTCACCTCGCCGAACGGACGCATCAAGATCGGTTCGATCAACCCCCTGACGAACCCGGCCAGTTCGTCGTCGGACAGACCCAGGCCCTGCTGCATCGCCGGCCCATAGGTGCGGGTCAGATGGGCAGCAATGTCTCCCCATGCCTCCTCGTTGCCCAGCACCGCCTCGAGCAGGCGGATAAAGAAGTAGTGGGTCTCGGGGTCAAGTCGTCCCACTATGCCCCAGTCTATGATGCCGATGCGGCCATCCCGGAGCAACAGCATGTTGCCGGCGTGCACGTCCCCGTGGAACGCTCCCCACCGCACAGTGGTGAGGAAGAAGGCTCGCACCACCTGCTCGACGAGAGGGGCGGGATCCACGCCGAATTTGGCCGCACCGGCCAGATCGTCGATGGGCACGCCGTCGAGGAACTCCATGGTCAGCACATTGGTGCCGGAGAATGCCGGAAACGGCTTGGGCACGACCACCAACGGCAGGTCGAATTCGTCGAGCAGGACGCTGAAGGCGGCCAATGACCGGGCCTCGTTGCGGAGGTCGAGCTCCTCGCCGATCTGGACCCGAAATCCCGAAAAGAGCTGCATGAGGGTACCGGCCGCCTGGTCACCGGTCTGTTTTGCCACCATGTCGAGGAGCGGCTGCAGCAAGTCGAGGTCGACCGACACCATCGACTCGATTCCCGGACGGAGAACCTTCACCGCCACGTCGGTGCCGTCGTGAAGGGTGGCCCGGTGGACCACGGCAATCGATGCCCGCCCGATCGGGGACGGGTCGAAATGGGTGAAGGCTTCGTGAAGAGGCATCCCGAGGTCGCTCTCGATGACCTCCCGCACGATCTTGAACGGGACTGTCGGGCCGGTATCGAGACAGGTGCGGAATTCGTCGGAAAATTCCTCCCCGAAGACCCCGGGGGAGGAAGCCACCAGTTGGCCGAACTTCATATAGGTGCCGCCGAGGTCCTCGAAGGTCTTCCGCAAGGGTTGTGCCAACACGGCCAGGGGTAACGGACCATGACGGGCATGACGGACCTGGCGAAACGCCACCCCGGCGAACCGTTTGGCGGAGACCTCGGCAATCACCGCACTTCGGCGTGCCAACTCCCGTTTGGTGGGGCGCGGAAGCCTCCGAGCATGAATCCGGGGGATCTGCGGATCAGACGAGGATGTCGAGAGCGGCATGGCAGGCAGCCTACGGCGAGCATGGCCATGGGTGAAAAGGTGAGGCGTGGCCGGTGGTGGGTCCACCGCCCGGAGTCCCCTACATGAGCGATTGGATCTTCCGGCGGTGGCAGAATCGGAGCCCATTCGCCCAGAGGTGGAACTTTTTAAGGGCCTCCCGGCATGAATGTGGGTGATTTCAGGGATCCGCTTCTGGCTGACGCTCGTGCGGGAGGACGTGTTCGATCGGCCCGAGCGTGACCATGATGAGAGCCAGTGCAGCGTTGGCGGAGTGGAAGCCGTAGGCCCGATTGATGATGAGGCGGACGCGGCGATTTAGTCCTTCGTGTCTGGCATTGTTCACTCCGAGTCTCACCGCCGCCAAGATGCCCTCCCGCCGCTTGCGGATCGTCTTGGCCAGGGTGACGAATGGCTTGAGCCGACTGCGCTGTGCCCTTGAACAGAAGCGGTCGAGGAGCATGCCAACCTCGTCTTCAGTGAGGTCTCCAGCGAAGATGGCCCGGAGAGCCTCTTTCAGCGCGTAGGCCCGCCAGAGGTCGCCCCCTCGGCGCTTCAGCTTGCGTAGCGTGGCCGACTGGTCGTCGTTCAGGTCACCGGGGTTCTTCAACAGCGCCCAGCGTGCCCCCTTGAACCGGCGGGCTGCATCCTTATCGGGGAGCTTCCGCAGGTCCTGCCAGACCTGGCGTCGGACCTTCTCGAGCGCCTTGGTTCCGGCCTGGACGACATGGAACGGGTCGAAGCAGATGACCGCCTTGGTAGCGTGCCCGGGCTTGCGAGCGGACTTCTCGAAGGAGGGGCCCATGTCCATCGACATCGCCTCAATCGCCGCAGAGCGCTCTTCGCCCAGCTCGTCAAAGAAGCAGTCCAGGGTGGCAGTGTCCTTTCCCTCCTTGCCCCAGACGAACTTGCCGGTGTCATTGTTCGAGACGAGGGTGAGGTAGGAATGACCCTTCCGCCAGCTCACCTCGTCGGCGCCACAAACGAAGAGGTTGTCGAGTCGGTTCGGATCGAGGCCGGTCTCCATCACCCGCTCGATGATCCTCCCGGTGGTGTCCCAGTCGATGCGGACCAGCCGACAGAGGGCCGTCTTGTCCATGGTGGTCGCCAGCCATCCGACAAGGTCCTCGAAGTCCCGGGTGAACCGGGAGCCGGCCCGGGCGAAGGGGACCCCCTCGATCCGGGCTCCATGGCGCGGGCAGTCGATCCGACGGAGTGGGGCCCGTACTTCAAGGCGCCACCGGCCGAGATCGAGGTGCCGCCAGGTAGAGAAGACCGGGCGGGTGTCGTAACGGGCCTTGGTGGTGAAGCCGCACTCCGGGCAGAACAACTTCCGGCCACGAAGCATCACGGTCACCACCACCTTGGCCGGCTGAAAGTCCACGTCGGAGACGGTGACCCCGGGCAGGTCCATGAGGCGCTTGAATGCAGTGGTGACGCGCATGGGTTCGGTCTCCTGGGCTCGGTTGTGTAAGCAGCTCCGAACCTAGAGACCACCCGTGCGCGTCACGCGGATGATGCTCGTAAGTCGCCTGTGCCAAGGCCCCCTTGGAGGTCGCCGGGAAACGAGTACGGATGACCGGAACAACCGGTGGCATCAACAATCGTTGTCCTACAACGAAACTCCCTGGTCATTTCAGGGAAACTCCCCACATTCATGCCGGAAGACCCCTTTTTAAGTTCCGGATGACCCACGTCGAACGATCTCGCGCCCCGGGGCACCTTGCTCCCGATACGCTCGCCCTGATACTCGGATCGGCCACCGAGTGGTGCCCGGCCGGGTGGGCTGGCGATCGATGAGGTGAAGGGGAACCATGAGCGAGCAGGAGCAGGACACGACACAACAGATGGGCCACGGGGTGAAACAACGGGCGACCATCAAGATGACGCCCGAAGAGATCGATGCCTTTATCCACGAGCGGCGGCCGATGACAATGTGCACGCTCAACCACGACGGCTCCATCCACGCCGTGGCCATGTGGTACGGATTCCTCGAAAGTGCCATCGCCATCGAGACCAAGGCCAAGGCACAAAAGGCGGTGAACCTGGGCAGGGACTCCCGGATCACCTGCATGTTCGAGGACGGCGACTACTACGAAGAGCTGCGTGGGGTCGAACTGGTCGGTCGGACCGAGATCGTCGAAGAGCCCGAGCGGAGATTCGCACTCGGGGTGAACCTCTTCGAGCGGTACTACGGCACGTACAGCGACGATCTCCGACCTTTTGTGGAGACGATGCTCAACAAGCGGATCGTGGCCAAGCTCGCCGTTGAACGGGTGGTGTCGTGGGACCACCGCAAACTCGGGCTCCCGTCGACCCGGCCGGCGTAGCCGACCCGACCAAAGGAAGCCCCCCTTGCCCAGCCACCCGATGAGCGATGACGACGTGCGGTCGTTTCTCCAATCTCAACCCGCCCACACCGCCAAGGTGGCTACGGTGCGGGCCGATGGACGCTCCCATGTTGCACCCGTCTGGTTCGCACTCGACACTGCTGCCGCTGGGCCCGACTCCGCGATCGGCAACATCGTCTTCACCACCGGGGAAGACACCCTCAAGGGGAAAAGCCTGCGGCGAGATCCCCGGGTAGCCATCTGCATCGACGACGAACGCCCTCCTTTCTCCTTTGTCACCATTGACGGCGTCGCCACCCTGAGCGACGACAGCGAAGAAGTAGCTCGATGGGCGGCCATACTGGGTGGGCGCTATATGGGAGGTGAACGGGCCGAGGAGTACGGTCGCCGCAATGGCGTTCCGGGCGAACTATTGGTTCGGGTTCGACCCCGGCACATCGTGGCCGTGGCCGATCTGGCCGATTGATCGCGACAGGCACATGTATCAATACACACGACCATCCGCCACTCCGATGACATGGCGCAATCAGGCCATCGACTGCTAGACGTGTCGGACATGAGGGGGGAAATTCGATGATTCTTGACCGTTTCCGTATCACCGACAAGGTGGCCATCGTCACCGGTGCCGGCCGGGGTATCGGCGCGGCAACGGCTGTGGCTCTGGCCGAGGCAGGCGCTGATGTGGTGGTGTCCGCCCGTACCGAGGACCAACTCAACGTGGTGGCGACCGCCATCGAGGCGGCAGGTCGGAAGGCAGTGGTGGTCCCCGCCGATCTCAGCGATCTCGAGGCGGTGGCCGGACTGGTGGACCATGCCCGTAAGGCTTTCGGACGACTCGACCTGGTGGTCAACAACGTGGGCGGTGCCATGCCCCGGCCATTTCTCGACACCTCGCCGGGTCGCCTCGAGCAGGCGTTCCACTTCAATGTGGCCACCGCTCACGCCCTGTTGCGCCCGGCGGTTCCGTTGATGCTCGAACACGACGGAGGATCTGCCGTCAACATCTCCTCGGCCATGGGCCGACTGGCCGGCCGGGGTTACCTCGCCTACGGCACGGCCAAGGGTGCCCTGGCCCACTACACCCGGTTGGCCGCCGCCGATCTCTCACCGCGTATCCGGGTCAATGCCATCGCGGTGGGCTCAGTGGCCACATCCGCACTCGACATCGTGATGCAGACCGACGAACTGCGGACTGCCTTGGAGGCCGGGACTCCGCTGGGTCGCATCGGCGATCCCGAGGACATTGCCGCCGCGGTGGTCTATCTGGCCTCCCGGGCAGGGTCCTACATCACCGGCAAGATTCTTGAGGTGGACGGAGGCATCGAGCAGCCCAATCTCGACATGGGCATCCCCGACGTCTGAGCGGGGACCACCCACTGCACCCACCAAAGCCACCGCACCCACCAAAGCCACTGCACCCACCAAAGCCACCGCACCCACTGCACCCACCGAGGAGACCGCCATGAGCCGTACCTACCGAGTTGTCGCCTGGAGCACGGGCAACGTCGGCCGACATGCCATCGCCGGCATTGATGCTCGGCCCGACCTCGAGTTGGTCGGCCTGTGGGTGTCCAACCCCGACAAAGTGGGCAAAGACGCAGGCGAGTTGGCCGGCCTCGGCCGCCGCCTCGGCGTCACCGCCACCAATGACGTCGACGAACTGTTGGCCCTCAAGCCCGACGTGGTCGTGCACACCGCCATGGCCGACAATCGCCTGATGGAAGCGCTGGCCGACATGGAACGCATCCTCCGGGCTGGAGTGAACGTGGTCTCCTCGGGACCGGTCTTTCTTCAATACCCATTCGGTGTGGTCGATGACTCGATGATCGATCCAGTTCGGACCGCCGCCATCGATGGCGGGGTCTCGCTCTTCGTCAATGGTGTCGACCCCGGATTCGCCAACGACGCCCTTCCCCTCGTGCTCACCGGCATCAGCGAACGGATCGACGAGGTCCGCGTCTCCGAAGTCCTCAACTACAACACGTACAACCAGCCCATGGTCATCTTCGACATCATGGGCTTCGGGCGTCCGATGGATGAGGTGCCCCTGATTTTACAACCGGGGGTGCTGACGACGGCGTGGGGCAGCGTGGTGCGTCAGCTGGCCGCCGGTCTCGACGTCGAGCTCGACTCCGTCGACGAGTGGTACGAGCGTCTACCGGCCACCGAGACGTTCGAGGTCGATGCCGGGACCATCGAAAAGGGAACGGTCGGGGCGCTGCATTTTGAGGTCCGGGGGATCCGTAACGGCAAGGTGGTGATCGTCCTTGAGCACGTGACCCGGCTCCACGACGCTCTCGGCCCGGACTGGCCCCAACCTGCCGGTCACGGCTGCTATCGCGTACAGATAAGCGGCGAACCGAATTACACACTCGACCTGCAGCTCATGGGGAGCGACGGCGACCACAACACCGCCGGGTTGAAGGCCACCGCCATGCGACTGGTCAACGCGGTCCCCGCGGTGGTGGAGGGCCCCGCCGGGCTCCTGACCGCCCTCGACCTCCCCCCGATCACCGGCCGAGGGCTCGTTTCCACCTGACTGGGGCCATCACCGGGAGGACAGCCGAAGTGAGCGGCCGCCGCCGCCCAGGTGTCGCTTCTGGACCGTGGCGGAACCCCGATCCCCCAACAGTAGGGTCCCAGGCATGATGCACGGAGCAGGAGGGATGCCGAGAGGCGGGGGTGGAGGCGGGGGCGGGGCATTCGGAGGTGCGCTGCGCCAGATGCGTCGGGATGCCTCCGTCGTCCAACAGAACATCACCAAGGGCACCGCCAAGCGGATGCTGTCGTTCGGCCGTCCCTACCGCAACATCCTCTCCTTCTTCATGGTGTTGATAGTGGTCGACGCGGTGATCGGCGTGGCCAACCCCCTCATCTTCCGCGACATCATCAACAACGGAATACTCGGGCACCACCGGAGCCTGATCGTCACCCTCGCCCTCATCGCCGGGGGGCTGGCCGTGTTCGATGCCGGGCTGTCGATCGCCGAGCGGTGGGTGTCGGCCAAGGTGGGCGAAGGGCTCATCTTCGACATGCGGTCACAGGTCTTCGAGCACATCCAGAAGATGCCCATCTCCTTCTTCACCCGAACCCAGACAGGTGCTCTGATCAGCCGGTTGAACAACGACGTGCTCGGTGCCCAGCAGGCATTCACCGACATTTTGTCGTCGGTGGTGGCCAACCTGGTCAGCGTCACCCTGGTGCTGATCGCCATGTTCTTCCTGTCGTGGCAGATCACTCTGGTGAGCCTGGTCATCCTGCCGGTGTTCGTGCTCCCGGCCAAACGGGTGGGGCGACGCCTGTCGTCGATCACCCGCGAGGCCTATGGATTGAACGCCCAGATGAACACCACCATGACCGAGCGGTTCAACGTGTCAGGCGCACTGTTGGTCAAGCTGTTCGGGCGACCGTCGGAAGAGCGGAACTCCTTCGAGCACAAGGCGGGTCGGGTACGCGACATCGGCGTGACCCAGGCCATGTACGCCCGGGTCTTCATTGCCGCCCTGACCCTCACCGCATCGTTGGCCACCGCCCTGGTCTACGGGTGGGGTGGCATCCAGGCCGTCGATGGAGGATTGAGCGTCGGCTCTGTGGTGGCACTGGCCGCCTACCTCACCCGGCTGTACGGGCCGCTCACCTCCTTGTCCAATGTCCAGATCGACGTGATGACCGCCCTGGTTTCTTTTGATCGGGTCTTCGAGATCCTCGACCTGCCCCCGATGATCGCCGACAAACCCAACGCGGTGAAAGTGCCCCCTGGTCCGGCGCGGATCGAGTTCGACCATGTCGACTTCCGCTATCCGACGGCCGAAGAAGTGTCCCTGGCCTCTCTGGAGTCGGTGGCTGTGCTCGACACCACTGTCTCCCAGCAGGTTCTCTTCGACGTCAGCTTCACCGCCGAGCCAGGGCAACTGGTGGCCCTGGTCGGGCCGTCGGGGGCCGGCAAGACGACCATCAGCCATCTCCTCCCCCGCCTCTACGACGTGCGGTCCGGGGCGGTCCGCATCAACGGTGTCGACGTGCGGGATGTGACCATGGCCTCGCTGACCGATACCGTCGGCGTCGTCACCCAAGATGCCCACCTGTTCCACGAGACCATCCGGGACAATCTCCTCTATGCCAAACCCGAAGCCACCGAGGCGCAACTGCGCGACGCTTTGGCCGGTGCGCAGATCTCCAACCTCATCGAGGCGCTCCCCGACGGGGTCGACACGGTGGTCGGTGATCGCGGCTATCGATTGTCCGGAGGCGAAAAGCAACGCCTGGCCATCGCCCGGCTCCTGTTGAAGGCACCCGAGGTGGTGGTCCTCGATGAAGCCACCGCCCATCTCGACTCGGAGTCAGAGGTGGCGGTACAGCGAGCATTGGCCACTGCCCTCCAAGGCCGAACCTCCCTGGTGATCGCCCACCGGCTGTCTACCGTCCGGGAGGCCGACATGATTCTGGTGTTGGAGCACGGCCGGATCGTAGAGCGGGGACGCCACGACGAACTCCTCGCGGCCAACGGGGTGTACGCCGACCTCTACCGAATCCAGTTCCAGGGTCAGGAGCATGCCGACCCGGTCTAGAGGCGGTGACGCCGTCGAACACCGCCTGAACCACACGCCGTGGTTCAGGCGGCCTCCCCGACACACAGGGATTGCTCTCCCTTGTCGTGCGAGTCACCGTCGTCGATGAGCTTGGTCCCCCACTCACGACGGGCGCGTTCGGTGACCGCCCGGGTGGTGGCCGGGTCACGCTGATGTTGTCTGATGTGATCTTCTTCGTTCATTGTTTTCCTCCATTCATTGAAATTGGTGAGGGCCGCACGACGCCTCGATCAGGGCCACGCGGGGCTATCTCGAATCATTCCCGGGTAAACAAAAAGGAGCCGCTTCGTGAGAAGCGACTCCTTGACGGTTCAGACCATGTAGCTGGCTGATTATTCCGTCGGGAGCGCCTCCGAGATTGCCTTGCTTCTCAATGCCGATACGGCACCGGCACATGCCGATCCGTTGCGGCTCATCAAGAGCGCTACGGACCCACGCGAGGACCCGAGAGCCGCAAGGCTCCCGGTATGCCGGAACATCCGGCTCGCAGACACATCCATAGAACGCATAGGTGTAACTCTAGCGCGGAACACGTCAGCCGCTACGTCGCCAAGTCACGTTGATGTGCCCGGTACGGTTACCGGGTGGCTCGTGTCGTCATTGACATCACCCCGTTGCGCCGTCACCGGGACTTCCGCCGATTGTGGGCCGGCCAGGTGGTGTCCGGGGTGGGCTCCCAGCTCACCTTGGTGGCCGTTTCCTATCAGGCCTACGCCTTGACCCATTCGACGCTGGTCGTCGGCTTGACCGGCTTGGTGCAACTGGTCCCCCTGTTGGGTGGCGCCCTGTTGGGCGGCACCCTGGCCGATGCCATGGACCGACGGCGGGTACTGGTCATCACCCAGTTCGCCATGGCGGCCGCCAGTGGTGGTCTGGTGATCAACGCCACGCTCCCCCATCCCCGGGTGTGGCCCCTCTTCGTATGCACGGCAGCCGCGGCTGCCTTTCAGGGCGTGGACTGGCCGGCCCGACGGGCGACGCTTCCCATGGTGGTCGACCCGGACGAGGTCATCGCCGCGGTGGCGCTGCAGACGACCATTCAGCAACTGGCGCTGGTGGTGGGACCCGCCCTGGCCGGAATTCTTATCTCCACGATCGGGTTGGGGGCGGTATTCGGGGTCGACGTGGCCACCTTCGGGGTTGCCCTTGTTGTTGCTCTCCTCTTGCCGGCGTTGGTGCCCAGCGGCGGGGGCACGCCGATGGGATTCCGCTCGATGGCAGAGGGGTTTTCGCACCTCAAGGGCCAAAAACTGCTGTCGGCGACCTACTGGATCGACCTCAACGCCATGATCTTCGGGATGCCTCGGGCGGTGTTTCCCGCCCTGGGTGTGGGGCTGTTCGGCGGCGGCGCCGGGGTGGTCGGGCTGTTGTATGCCGCCCCGGGGGCAGGGGCCCTGATCGGCTCGTTGTTCACGGGTTGGTGTAGCCGGGTACGACACCAGGGGAGGGCCATCGCCGCCTGCGTGGCGGTATGGGGCACGACCATCGCGCTCTTCGGCATCATCCCGGTGCTCTGGATCAGTCTCGCCCTGTTGGCCCTGGCCGGAGCGGCCGACGTCATCTCGGCGGTCTTTCGCCAGGCGGTGCAGCAACGGACAGTGCCGGATCACCTGCAAGGCCGTCTTTCGGGGACCTTCTTCGCGGTGGTGGCCGGTGGCCCCCGGTTGGGCGATGCGGAGACCGGCCTGGCCGCCGAAGTCGGTGGACCACAGTTCGCGGTGTGGTCCGGTGGCCTGGTCTGTGTCATCGGCGTCGCCTTGCTCCTGTGGCGGGTTCCCGAGCTGTGGCGGGACAGTGGAGGTGGTGACCAACTGTCACCGGGAGCCGCGGACCGGGCCATCGCCGAAACCACCAGCGAACTGGGGGAGGGTGAGCCGCTGTAGATGGTCGGTCGTCACACCACCGGCCTACGGTGCCCATGAGGGGAATCGACAAGGAGACACCGTGCGCCCGTACCACCGGTTGCGAATCGCAGTTCACTACCCAGCCCGACCAGTAGGTCCGATCCCCCGAGTCATCTCCCTCGGCGTGTGTTGCATGGTCTTCGTTTCCCTCTCCGCCTGCTCCGCGACCTCAACCACAGCCCGCTCCTCGTCGGCACCGGCCACTTCGCCACCCACCGTCGCCCCCACCTCAGCCCCCACTGCGTCGACCCGGGCCACCGCTCCCCGTCAACAAACAGTTCCCTCCACGCCTGGGGTGCCGTCGGCACCCGAGCTCATCACCGAACCCGACCAAGGCATGACCCCGATCTACTCGTTGATCCAGTCCCCAACTCGCACCCTGGACATGTCGATGTACGAGTTGGTCGATACCCGGGCCGAGTCCCTCCTCGCCGCCGACGCCGGACGCGGTGTATCTGTGCGGGTGATCCTCGACCACCGCTACGAGACGTCCCACAATCAGCCGGCGTATTCCTATCTGGTCTCTCACGGTGTGCACGTGCAGTGGGCTCCTCCGTCATTCAGTGCCTTCCACGTCAAGATGATCTGTGTCGACGACTCCACCTGCTCGGTGATGACGCTGAACCTCACCTCCCGTTACTACGCCACCACTCGCGACTTCGCCGTCAGCGACTCGACTCCGGCGGACGTGACATCCATGGAACAGACGTTCACGGCCGACTTCGATAGCTCGTCGATCATTCCACCCAACGGGACCGACCTGGTCTGGAGCCCGGGAAGCACCGGAACGTTGACGTCTCTCATCGGCTCGGCCACCTCAGAGCTCCTCATCTACAACGAGGAGATGAGCGATCCGGCCATTGTGTCGTCGTTGGCGTCAGCGGCCCGGCGGGGGGTGGCCGTGCGGGTGGTGATGACCGACCAGACGTCATGGCACCCCGAGTTCTCGACGCTCACCACCGCCGGGGTTCAGGTCCGGCTGTTTCACGGTGAGACGCCCGTCTACATCCACGCCAAGATGGTCTGGGTCGACGGGAAAGAGGACTTCATCGGATCGGAGAATTTCTCCCAGGCATCGCTGACACGCAATCGCGAGCTCGGCATCGTGCTCACCGACCCGGCCATCCTGTCCGCCACCCACCACACCTTTGACGCCGACTTCGCCGGCGCAGCACCGTGGGGGACCTGACCAATGCCAGGCGGCTGGCCGTCCAGGGCGTCAGCGCGGGGATGCCGCCAGGGATCGGAGTGCAAGTGACGTGGCAATCTGCAGCACCCCGTAGATGATCAACCAGATCCCCATGATGGTGGCCAACGTCACCAGGGTGATACCGGGGACGACCAGAGTGACCACCCCAGCGGCGAACCCGAGCAGTCCCATGCCGATCCGGATGCCCCGTCCCGGAGAACGGGGGTGGATGTAGGCAGAAAAGAACTCGATGATCCCGCCCACAATCCAGAACAGTCCAATGAGAAAAGCCAGGGACGAGAGTGTCTCGTAGGTGTGACGGAGGAAAAATACGCCGACGATGACCGAGAGGAGCCCGAGAAGGGCGATCAGCACCCTGGTGGCACCTGAGTCATGTTCGTCGGCGATGGCCATCACCAAGCGGAACAACCCACTGACGAACAGCCAGATCCCCAAGAGGATTGCGAATCCGTAAATGGTGGCCACGGGACGAAGCACCACCAATACCCCGAGCACCAGGGTGGCGATGCCGAACACCAGCACCGATCCCCACGATCGACCGATCACCCGCAGGATGTCGTCTTTTTCGCTCTTGCTCATGGTCGGGTCAACCACGGAGCCCCCTTTGTGCCGGGGTGAGCCGGTAGTTGGCCGAACTCACCGCGCCAGTTTCACCCTAGGCCGCTGACTTACCGCCGCCGCGGACCATTCACCGGTTGACGGCACCCACCAGTTCCTCGCTGACCGCCCACAGGCGACCGGCAGCGGCCTCATCCTCGGCCGAGGCAGAGGGCTTGCGAGCTCTCCCCTTGACGAAGTACTTGCGGTGACGTCGGCCACATCCGCCGACGAGGCCAGAAAGACTGACGTTCGGGCTCCCTTCTCCGGCGTGAGGACGAACGGTTTGATCTCCTTCAATCCGAAGGCCAAGAACCCCCGGGTGTCTCCGTCGCGTCCATATCCGGTGGCGACCGTCCCCGGATGGACCGAGTTCACCGTCACCCCGGTCCCGGCCACGTGACGGGCCAGCTCGGTGGTGAAGAGGATATTGGCCAACTTCGAACGGGCGTATACCTGCATGCCCCGGTAGCTCTGGCACGACTGCAGATCGTCGAAGTCCATCCCGTGGCGCGCCGACCGGTGGGCGGTAGAGGCCACATTCACCACCCGGGAGGGGGCGGAAGCCACCAGACGGTCGGTGAGCAACGTGGTCAAGAGGAACGGCCCCAGATGATTCACGGCAAAGGTCGATTCGTAGCCGTCCACCGTCTCCGAGCGGTCGGTGAGCACCAGGCCGGCGTTGTTGATCAACACATCGATCCGATCGCAACGCCGCAGGAGCTCAGCCGCGCCCACCCGGACCGAAGCCAGATCGGCCAGATCGAATACCACCAGCTCCACGAGGTCGCTGCCACTGGACTGGCGAATTTCGGCGACGGCTTGATTACCTCGCGACGCGTCGCGGGCGGTGATCACCGTCCGGGCCCCAACCCGGGCCAGAGCCACCGCGGTGGCCTTGCCGATCCCGGAATTACCCCCGGTCACGATCACCGTTTTCCCGGTCATCGACCCGTCCGTTGGCCCCGGAATACCACTCATGTTCTGTCCTCATCTCGTCGAGAGCCGGTCTGACCTCCGAATTCTAACGGTGAACCCATCCGGCAGCGTGGTTGACACCGAATCTTCGGCATGCCTAATATTTTTTATCATCCTTACCTGAGAAACTGAGGCCGAGAGGGCAGTCCACGTCATGAAGTTCCCCAAGAGACTCACCACCGCGACCGTGGCTGTGATGGTCGCCATCGCACTGGGGGCGACCGCCTGTAGCGGCCGGTCATCGGGATCCGGGTCTTCTCTCACCGTCTACAACGGTCAACACGAGCAGACCACCAACGCACTGGTGACCGCATTCGAAAAGGAGTCAGGCATCCACGTCCAGGTGCAGGTGCGCAACGACGATGAAAATGTCCTAGCCAACCAGATCATCACCGAAGGTGGGGCGTCACCGGCCGACGTGATCTACACCGAGAACTCTCCGGCGCTTGAAACATTGCAGAACAAGCATCTGCTGGCTGCTGTGGCTCCCGCCACCTTGGCTGCCGTCCCCTCCAAGTACAACTCCCCTCAGGGGGACTGGGTGGGTGTCTCGGCCCGGGTCAGTGAGCTGGTGTACAACACTGACCTGCTCAAGCCCGATCAACTCCCCCACTCGGTGATGGACCTGGCCGGTCCACAATGGAAAGGCAAACTGGCCCTGGCCCAGGGGGAGACTGACTTTCAACCCATCGTCACCTCTATCGTGGCGTCGTACGGAGTCGACGCCACCACCAAGTGGCTCACCGCTATCAAATCCAATGCCGGCAACAACATCTACCCCAATAACGAAACCCTCACCGACCAAGTGAACAAGGGGCACGCCACCATCGGGATCATCAACGCCTATTACTGGTACCGGGGGCGTGCCGAACGGGGTGCGGCCAGTACGCACTCGGCCGTTGCCACCTTCAGCCCTGGTGATGCCGGCTACATCGTCGACGTCTCGGGCGCCGGCATCCTGGCGTCGAGCAGCCATAAGGCCGCCGCCCAGCAGTTCCTGGCGTTTTTGGTGGGAGCCCAGGGTCAAGAGATCATCGCCCACGGCGACAGCTACGAATATCCCATCGGTTCGGGTGTCACCACCGCGCAGCCGTTGACCCCCCTTGGCTTGCTACAACCCGCCCCCCTCACCATTGCCCAGCTCGGCGACGGATCGACCGCCATCTCGCTGCTACAAAAAGCCCAACTGGCATAGTCCTGTGACCGACACTGTCGCCGATGCGCCCGTCCTGGTGACATCTGCATTGCCGCCCACAGTGACGGCTCGCCACCGCCGACCGGTGCTTCTGTGGGTACTGGCGGGCGCAGTGACTGTGCTCCTCGCCCTGCCGGTCGTCTACGTGGTGGCTCAAGCCACCAAGTCGGGGTGGTCGGAGATCGTCCGGCTGGTGTTGCGGAGTTTCACCCTCGAGTTGGTGTGGAATACCGCCCGACTGTCGGTGGCGGTGACGCTGGCATGCGCGGTGATCGGCACCACCACCGCCTGGTTCGTAGAGCGGACCGACCTCCCGGGTCGCCGGCTTTGGGCAGTGGTCGTGGTACTGCCTGTGGCGATTCCCGACTTTGTGGTGGGATTCGGATGGGTCTCGGTGACTCCGAGTGTTCACGGTTTCTTCGGTGCGCTCCTGGTGATGACCTTGGCGCTCTACCCACTGTTCTATCTACCAGTGGCCGCGTCGTTCCGGGGGGCGGACCCCGGTCAAGAGGAAGTGGCGCGCTCGCTGGGCCTGGGCCGGATGGCCACCTTTCGGCGGGTGACCCTGAGCCAGGCCCGCCCAGCGTTGCTGGGCGGCTGCGTTCTGGTTTCGCTGGCGTTGCTGGCCGAGTACGGCGCCTTCGAGATTCTGCGGTATCAGACGTTGACCACTGAGATCTTCTTCGAGTCCCAACGCAGTTACAACATACCGGTGGCATCCTCGCTGTCTTTGATCCTGGTGGTATTGAGTCTGGCAGTGCTGGGTGGCGACGCCGCGGCTCGAGGGCGGGGCCGGGTGGCCCGATCGGCGCGGGTGGCCCGGGCCGGCACCGTCCACCGTCTCGGTCGGTGGACGGTGCCTTCGCTCCTCGGGTTCGTGGCGCTCACCGTCCTCGCCCTCGGAGTGCCCATCGGGGTCATCGTCTATTGGTTGTTCAACAGTGGAACGACGACCCTGCCGGCCTCTACCTCCATGGTGGGCGCGGCCTTGACCACCGCCGGATACGCCGCCGGGGCCGGGGCCCTGGCCACGTTGCTGGCCCTTCCGGTGGCGCTCCTGGCCGTCCGCCATCCCCGCCGGTCGACCCGGGTGCTGGAGCGGAGCACGTTCATCGTCCAGGCCATTCCCGGGTTGATCATCGCCTTGGCCCTGGTCTACTTCTCCATCCGCGGCCTCCGGGTCTTCTACCAGAGCTCTCCGCTGCTCATCCTCGGATACTCCATCATGTTCTTTCCCTTGGCCCTGGTGGCGGTGCGCACCTCGGTGGCCCAGGCACCGGTGGAACTCGAAGAGGTGGCCCGATCCCTCGGGCGACGCCCACTGGAGGTGTGGTGGCGGGTGGTGCTGCCCCTGGTCGGACCCGGGTTGGCGGCTGCCTTCAGCCTGGTCTTCCTGTCGACGGTCACCGAGCTCACCTTGACCCTGGTGCTGGTCCCCACCGGGGTGCAGACCCTCGCCACTCAGTTTTGGGCGTACACCACCAATCTTTCGTACGGAGCCGCGGCGCCGTACGCTGGCCTGATGATCGCAATTGCCGTGGTCCCGAGCTACGTGCTCGGACGATGGTTCAACCGCCTCCCGGCCCGAACCCGCGAACCGGCATGACCGGCCTCGATGTCCGCGGACTGCATAAGGCATTCGGTCCCCAGCCGGTCCTGACCGGGATCGACCTCGGCGTGCCCGAGGGCTCACTGACCGCCATCCTCGGTCCGTCAGGCAGCGGGAAGACCACGCTGCTCCGGGTGATCGCCGGTTTCGAACGGGCGGACGAAGGAACCGTGACCGTGGGGGGACGGCTCGTGGAGAACAGTCACCATGCTCTTCCACCCGAGCAACGGGGCATCGGGTACGTCCCCCAGGAGGGTTCTCTCTTTCCCCACCTCACCGTGGCCGCCAACATCGCCTTCGGCGTGCGTCGACCCGGGCGGCAACGACGCCGGCCAAAAGAAGAGGGGGTCAGGCGGGGCGGGCGCCGGGCGGGCGCCTCCACCGATCTTTTGCTCGAGATGGTGGGTCTCACCGGACTCGGTTCTCGCTATCCCCACCAGCTCTCCGGAGGGCAACAGCAGAGGGTGGCGCTGGCCCGGGCCCTCGCCATCAACCCGGCGTTGGTCCTGCTCGACGAGCCGTTCTCCTCCCTCGACGCCGGTCTCAGAGCCAGCGTGCGGGCCGACGTGCAGGACGTGTTGCGCGCCGAGGGCATCACCGCGGTGCTGGTAACCCACGACCAGGACGAAGCTCTCTCGATCGCCGATCAGGTGGCCGTGATCCGCGACGGATGCATCGGCCAATGTGGCACGCCTCAGGAGCTCTACGACCATCCGGTCGACCCCGACATGGCCCAGTTTCTCGGCGATGCCAACCTGGTCACTGCCACCATCGACGGGAGCCAGGTAGCGACCCCTTTCGGCACGCTGCCCATACGCGTCCACGGTCGGTCGGCGGCAACCAACGGATCAGTGGTGGCGTTGGTCAGGCCCGAGCAGTTGACGTTGTCCATCAAGGCGTCGGGCAATGGCATGCCCGGCACCGTCACCCGCACCCAGTTCCACGGTCATGACACCGTGATCACCATCGAACCGACATCGGCAATGCCCTTGGCCCCGGCGGTAATTCGGGACCCAACTGTGGATCAACATCTGATTACGGTTCGGGCCGACGGCAATCTGGTGGTGGCGGACGGGACCCCGGTGGAGATCACCGCCGCCGGTTCCGTGGTCACGTGGCCGGCTACGAGCTGACTCCGGCCATGTCCCGCTCGATCTCGTCGAGGGTGCGGCCCTTGGTCTCGGGGACCTTCTTGAAGAAATACAGAAAGGCCACCACCGTCAATCCGCCAAACAAGAGGAATGTCCCCACATTGTTCAACCAGGCAAGGAGAGTCAGGAACGAGACGGTGAAGACGAAGTTGGCTCCCCAGTTGCCGATGGTGGCCACACTCATCGCTCCTGTTCGGTGGGACGCACCAATACTTCGTTCACTGCCACATGCCGGGGGCGGGTCACCGTGAAGACAATCGCATCGGCGATATCCACCGACTGCAGCATCTCCATACCGCCAAAGGTGGCCCGCATGCCTTCCCTGATCTCGGGCCGGTTATGGCTGGCCAACTCCGTCATCACAGCTCCGGGCTCGACAATGGAAATTCGCACGTGGCGCTTGGTGACCTCTTGACGCAGCGATTCAGAGAACGCCACCACCCCGAACTTGGTGGCGTTGTAGACACCACTGTTTTGACGAGCCACCCGGCCGGCCACCGAACTCACGTTCACGATGTCCGCGACCCGGCGTGGATCATCCTCGGCCGCCCGCAGCAGATGAGGCAGCGCGGCGTGGGTGCAGTAGAGCAACCCGAGCACATTGAGCTCGACCATCCGTCGCCACTCCTCCACCGGGGCATCGACGATGGGGCCCAACAGCATGACTCCGGCGTTGTTGACCAGAGTGTCGAGCCGGCCGTATTCGGCCACTGTGCGCTCGACCATGGCACGTGCCTGACTCTCGTCGGTGACGTCGGTCTCGAGTACCAGCACTCGGCTGTCGTCGCCGATCCGTTCCGCCAGTGCCTCGAGGCGATCACGTCGCCTGGCGGCAACCGCCACTGTCGCACCCTCGGCGGCAAGGGCCACTGCGGTGGCCTCGCCGATACCACTGGATGCCCCCGTCACCAGGGCCACCGTTCCTTCCAACCGAGGTGTCATCGCACTCTCTCTCTCGTGGTGAAGGTCAGTTCGATATCGGTGCCATCATCAACATCGACCGACTGACCACACATTGCCACGTCCGTACCGACCACATCGCCAGGCATGGATCACCGCGGACTGGCCAGTCGGAGAAGCATGGCTACCTGCTCGGCTCCCACCTGAAGTAACGGGCCGCGATGAGGAGACCGGCCACACCCCAGGCGGCCACGATCAGAACGTCGTTCCAATGAAACGCCGATCCGACAAAACCGGCCTGCAACCCGTCGGCAAAGTGCTTCACGGGAAAGACCCGGCCGATCCACTGAATCCAGGCCGGTGCATGGTCCCCGATGGGAATAAATACGCCGGACAAGAACAGTAAGGGAAGCATCGTGGCATTCACGATGGCGGTGGCCGCTTCGGCGTTGGGAATCGGCGCCGTCACCGCCAGGCCGAGTGCGCAGAAACTCGCGGATCCGACCACCAGCATCACCACAAAGAAAACCAGGTCCTTTCCCGCCGGCACCGCGGCACCATAAAAAGCCCTACCGAAAACAGCGGTGATGATGACCAGCAACACCGCCATCAACATTGCATGGATGACCCGAGCGGTGAGATAGGCCCAGCCCGAGAGGGGACTGCCGCCAATGCGTTTGAGGATCCCCGAGTCCCGTTGGAACGTCACCCCGATGCCGAGGTTCACGTAGGACGCGCTGATGACGGCAAACGAGGCCATGGCGGCGACGTAGTAGGTGGAGAGGCTGATTCGATGGCCAGAAAGAGCTATATGGCCGTGGCCGAGCAACGCAGTGAAGATCACCAGAAACATCAGTGGAAACAGGAAGGTAAAGAAGGCGGCGGCCGGATTTCGCCAATACGCCTTGTTGGTGTATCGCACCTGCCAAAGGGTGAGCCGGAGTGAATTCATCGGCTCCCCTCCGCCACCGGATCGACCGGAAGGTCGGGATCTTGGGCGGTGACCCCACCGGTCAGTTGCAGGTAGATGTCCTCCAAGGATGGTCGGATGATCTCGAGCCCCTCGATCACCACGGCATTATCCAGAGCCCAGTTGGTGAGGGTATGCAATCCCCGGGTGAGATCCTCGGTGGCAAATGCGCTGAAGCCTTCGGCATCGGTCTCGGCGACGAGCTCAGCGGGCGGAAGGATGCCGGCGGGCAGCCGGAATCGGACCCGGGGCCGAGCGTGGTCACGCCCGCCGAGAGTCGCGGGGGGACCTTCGGCCACGATTCTCCCCGAGGCG